>MDTB01154059.1_pt1 | contig 11393 bp, 5 predicted proteins | sample 811161 | NCBI WGS metagenome assembly MDTB01 (sample SAMN05326650, study PRJNA326480) | marine metagenome | isolation source: seawater | place: Mediterranean Sea | collected 2009
ATCGTATAGCACTGCGTCACTGCAATGAAATTATGAAGTGTTGTTATCATGACATCTTGTAGTAGTTAGTATATATGTAAACTTTTTCAGGAATACGATAAAACCAGCATTACACCATAAGTACAAGATAGGGTCACCCGAAATAAAATCTGGTTCTCCCTCTATGCTAATTCTCGTTTTTCCATCGATTTAAAATCACTTGCAAATAACACTGCACACAATGGGAAAATAAAAAGGAATGAATAAACATGAAAACTGTACCGAACAACATATATATCTCATCATCACAAACCACTGCAAGCATAGAAAAGGCGAGGAAAACAAATAGTTGAAATATACATACATATATATCGTCATATATATTTATACATACTTCAATCTTATATAAGTCAATATAAAAAAGGTGTCAAAAGTTTCAATACTTTAACTTTCATATTAAAAAAGTTTCGTATAGAAATATATTGATACATTTTTATAAACTTTCTGAAAGGTCATTTTAAAAGGGCACAAAGTATAGGTGGTATCTACAAGTCAACATTCTTAGAACCGTGAAAATACATATACACTTTTGGACATTATTTTATAAATATACAAAAGCAAGTATTGACATTTAAGACTGTTTAAGCTTATTGTTGGATATCGATAACAGTGTATATTAGAATATACATATTTTGTTTTTGAAGTCATTTTCATAAGAAACATATATCATATATATTGTGAACAAATTTACTACTACGGTTCCACATATATATTTACACAAGGAGTACATCTGTCAAATTTTACATAAAATACATACAAAACAAATCCACGAACAAAGATAATAATAATAGTACAAGGCAAGATGAGTGAAACTACCGGTACAAAACGTTCTAGAGACGAAATGTCACAAGATGACACGTCCAATTCCGCCCCACCAACAAAAAAAGTAGTTGTAGCAGGTGATACAGCACCAGGGGTAGCACCACCAGCAGAGAAAGAAGCTGTCAACAAAATGGAAGGAAACGGAAATGTTGGTGTAGCAACTGTCAATGGCAGTCAAGCCCCAGCAACGCAGCAAGTACCAGCGCAAGACAGTGGCATTATAAACACGCAACCGTCGCAACCACAACGCCAGTTGTCGGAAAATACACGTTCATTGATGACTTCAGAGAACTTGTTAAACGGCGGTGTTGTTCAAAATCCAGCACAAGTGGCTCAAAATCCATCGTTTATGGACACGGCTATTGGTGTTTCAATATCTCCTAGAGAAGTTGCGGCCAACCTTGGCGCCGCTAATAATGCCAATGCTCCTGGGGTATCACAATCTCAAATGCAGCAGTTGCAACAACTGCAATTACAACAAATACAAATGCAACAAATGCAAATGCAGCAACGTCAGCAATTATTAGCACAATCACATACACAGCTTCAAGGTCAAACACAGCCTCAAATGGCTGGTATGGGAATGCAAAATAACTTGAATCAACCTGGGATGATTGGTAGTGTTCCAAATGTAAATGGTGCTATGGTTAACAAACAAGCAGTAGCAACTGCGCAACAGCGACAAATGCAAAAGGTACAGCAACAACAAAAGAAAATGCCACAAAAATTAAAAGTAGAAGATGCATTGGCATATTTAGCAAAGGTAAAAGCGGAATTTGATCGAAAACCACATATTTATACAAAATTTTTAGATATTATGAAAAATTTTAAAGCGCATACGGTAGATACGCCTGGTGTCATTCAACAAGTCTCGCAATTGTTCCGTGGCCACGATCAATTAATTTTAGGATTCAACACATTTTTGCCAGAGGAACAGCGAATTTCATTAGAACAATTAAAACGTATGAACAAGCAAGAGGAGGAAAAGAAAAAACAGCGTAAAAAAGCAGCAGCGCAACGTAAAGCGAAGAAAGAAAGAGAAAAGAAAAGAAATGAAAAAGCTGCACAAGATGCGAAGCGTAAACAGAAAGGTGGTGGTGGTGGTGGTGGTGGTGCCCAACCATTTGGATTTGATCATGCTATTTCATATGTAACGAAAATCAAGCGCAGGTTTGCTGAAAGGCCTGCAACATATCGTGAATTTCTGGATATTTTACACTTATACAAAGAGCAAGAGCAAAGCATCGAAGGTGTGCTTGATTCTGTTTCTGAATTGTTTAAAAACGAACCTGATTTATTGCGTGAGTTTGCATATTTCTTACCAGAAGCTGTACAAGAGCAAGCAAAAGCACGTTTAAACCTTGCTGTCAATTCATACCGTGGACAAGGTAAGAAAGGAAAGAAAGGAAAAGGAAAGGGAAAGCAAGAAAAAGTGAAAAATACAAAAATTGCCACTTCAGAGAAGAAAAGTAAAGTGAAAGTTGTACTAAGAGAAGAGAAAAAAGAGGAGAAAAAAATGGTATTGCTTGAAAAACGCTTCTTTAAACGTATTAAAGCTGCATTGGGGCAACAAAATTTATGGATGGAATTTTTAAAATGTTTGGAATTGTACTCTCGTGAAGTATTAAACAAAAACGAGTTTTTATCATTAGTTTCGGATATTTTAGGTGCCTTGCCAGGTGATGAAGGCGAGAAATACACTGATGAACTAGAAGCTGTTTTAGATAAACGTTTAACCAAAGCTGAGTTGGAAGATGAAACATGGTTATCGATGCCAGCAAGCGAAATTGATTTAAGCCACGCAAGGCGATCTACACCATCTTATCGTTGTTTACCTAAGAATTATCCAAGGCCAACATGTAGTATGCGCACAGCATTGTGTGATAGTGTATTGAATAATCAATGGATCTCAGTGCCAACGAGTAGTGAGGAGAATAATGGATTTAAGAATTTACGCCGAAATGTATTTGAAGAGAAATTGTTTAAATGTGAAGATGATCGTTATGAAATCGACATGGTCATGGATGCAAATCGTGCGGCAATACGACGATTGATACCAATCAACGAAGAAATCCAACGTTTACAAAGTTCCGGGCAACAACTATATCAATTCCGTTTAGATAAACGTGCGTTAGGTGTCATACATTTAAAGGCAATTGGTAGAGTATACGGAGATCATGGAAACGAAGTGCTGGAATTATTACGCAAGAATCCAGCTGGTGCTGTACCGGTTATTCTTGCACGTTTACAAGAAAAAGCATTGGAATGGGGTAATTCATTAAAAAGTTTAAATGAAAAATGGAAAGCAGTACTGGAAGATAATTATCAAAAGAGTTTAGACCATCGTTCGTATTATTTCAAAGCACAAGAAAGAAAAGCTATCATGGCCAAGACACTCTTACAAGAAATCAAAGTTTGTAAAGATCGTCTGAAACTTACGCCTGCGAAAAATCCAAATGCAATGAATGGCAATGATGGTAGCTTTCCATCCATAAATAATAGCAACAAACAAGGGACTACGGCAACTGTTGATGGAAGTGCTACTACTGATAATAGTGGCAGTGGTAGTACTACTACTACCACCACTGCCACAAATGCAATTGCAGGGGGGAACGTAGATACGGGCAGTGATGAATTGAAACGTTTACACAAATTGAAAACCGATCCTCATATACTACATGCATATCCAGATATTGAAGCACATCAAGATGCATTTAAAATTGTTTTACACGCTGCAACAAATGGACCAGAAGCATTAAATAAAGATGATATTGCCGCGTTTGAAAATGTTTTCTCTTCAACAATATCGTCCTTCTTTGGCTTACCTGAAGGTTTTGCTTCAATTCAAACGATAAAGGCTTCTAAAGTCGCAGTCAAAGCAAAGAAAGCCTTGGCTGTTGGGACAGAAGTTTTTACACCGTTTGGAAAAGGCAAAGTAAAGGCATTTCATAGTGGTGAGACAAATACGCTTGCGCAGTGCTACGTTGTAGAATTGCCAGTTGGTGATGCATTTTTAGCTCCAGTCAATGTGAGCGCAAGTACTGATTTATCAGTTGCTACCAGTGGCTTATCATTGCAAATGTTTGTTGGTAATGAATTGTATTTGTTTTTCCGTTTATACCAAATGTTATATGCGCGTTTGAGAAAGGCGAAAGAGTTATGCCGTAATTCTAGTACGTTGCAAAAGAGCCAAGTGAAACATTATTTAGATCGTAGCAAATACCCAAGCACACCTCGTAGTTTAAGCAATGATGGAATGAGCTCACCAAGAGCATCAGATGCCATGGATGTTGACGGTTCACCAAAACGCCGTTTGTCTGAATCGCCATTTGTACCATTAGCATCTCCATCAAACGCTGCTGAAGCCGCTGCATCGCAGAAGAAAATGCAATTACAAAGCCGTACTTTGTATTATGACTTTTTACAATCTTTGTACAAGTTTTTAGATGAGTCTACTGATCAACAATCGTTTGAAGATCGTTGTCGTGAATTAATGGGAGCATCGACCGCTTCGTACATGATGTTTACATTAGACAAATTAGTACGCAATTTAGTTCGCCATGCAAATGAAATTGTGAACAGTGAAGTATGTTCCTGCATGTTGGAATTGCATCAATACGAAATGGCTGCCTCGGCAATTGTACGAAAACGATACCTTGACAATAGCACATATATATTAAATGGCGATCCAAATGAAAATTTATTTTTAGTTTCAAGTGAGGGTGGTAAATTGGCTAATTCTCCTCCTAAAGGTGGCACGCATGTTCCAGGAGTATGGCAAGAATCTTTGCCATGGGACAGGGTTCCTTCAATGGGTTTCGAATTGATTGGAGCGGCTACAACATTGCGTTCGGAAAAAGTTGCTAATCCATCTGATTGGAACAGAGATGTATATATCAGTCAATATATGCTTTGTAGTAGTTTAAATACATTTGATATCGCTCCAAACCCACCATCTGGTATATTGTTGCCAAAAAATAAAAAAATGGTACAACGATATTTAGATGCTGATAGTAGCAATGCTGATGGTGGGAAGAAAGATGGGCGTGATCGCAGGGCAAGGGAACGTGCATCATCAAATAGAAATGCACATGCATGGGGATTAGGTAAAATTCACGTTTCCGATCAATTAGTGTCAAAAATCTCATTGAAAGATTACAAATTTAAATATGTATCTGGAAGTGAAGATTTCTTTTATCGTATTTATCCAGAATCGTTGATTGAAGATGATGATGAGGATGAATCAAGTTCCTCCGAATCGGAGTCGGATAATAGCGATAGTGATAGCAAATCATCTAAAGATAGTAAAGATAGTAAAAGTAAGAAAATGAGCGTACGTGATGAAAATAAATTAAAAATACAACGGTGGTGTGTTAGTCGTGAAGAAAAATTTGCAAATTGGGCTAAAGTTGTTAGTGATGAATTATTGGAAGGAGAAGAAACTTTTAAAGAAGTTGAAAAACAACGATTGGCGGCAGCTAAATCGTTGAAACAGGCTGAAGAGGCAAAAGCAAAAGAAGCCGCTGCCGCTGCTGCAGTGACTGCTACTACCACCACCGGTGAGGCAGTAGTCGAAAAAATGGATGTGGAGAAAGATAATAGTAATGATAATAATAATGATAATAATAAGACTGTTAGTAATGGAAATAATGATAATAATAATAACAACGATAATAATGAAACACAACAAGCAGCTGTAATTGAGAACTAGTATGTGTGAGTGTGTATATACGATATGATGATATGCAAAATGTATCTTGTTTGCCAAAATGAAAAACGAAGATGAATTCTCGCTAATAATAATTATTATTTCTGTGCTATTTCTATATTATTTTTGTTAAGTATTGTTTTTAGTATACAATATACATCGCACTATGTACATCATCTTCCATCTTTTGGCGAGAGAGAGATCGAGAGAGAGCAGCATTATACCATACTATTAGCATACAAATATTACTGCTATCGAGGATGTCCAGAGCTATCTTGATGGTGTGTGGTTTTCAATTCGTTCTTTCTCCCCTCTCTCTCAGCCAACCAAGCCAAACACGCCACGAGCCACTTTATAAGTCACAAGTTTTTTCTCTCCACTCAAATTGGCTATTCTAGCTATAATAACTGACATTTCGTATTTTTAAAATTACAGGTACATAGCATTGTATAATTGTTAATAATAGGAACTACCAAAGTATAAATATTAGTAGTCGTCTAAATATGATGAACATCACCAACTCCTAGCCCGGCTAGCACCATTCACAGAAATTTCTGGAATTAGTGTTTTTAAAAAAAAAAAGTGTATACTATTAGTATATCTTCTATTTCCTATGATTGTTACAAATAGCATAGACACAGCATTATTAAATCATCACATTCCACATATACATCATTAACCATCAAGTAAATAAAACGTATAACAATGGGAAAATACATCTAAACAAATATATATATTTATAGAAATATATATGTAGCAGATGTAATACATATCGGACGATTTATCGGTTCTCGCTTTCCCTTTTTATTGTTTTCTCTCCCCTTTCCCTTTCTCTTCTTCCCTTTCCTTCCTTTAAAAGGTAGGTTTTTGTTTTTTAATTGTTGGTTTAGTTTCCTAGGTTAACTTCATTAATACTTCGCACATTTTACAAAAAAACATTTTGGTATTATATTTAGTACATATATAATAGAAAAAAAAAAGTAGATAACGATCTTTTTATATTATTATATTTCATATTCTTTCTCGACAAATAGCATAGATAGAGCACATTATTTTGTCTAGAGAAATAGAAGAAGAAGCAATAATAATACGAATACGTTGTTGAATTATATATATACCAAGATTATTAAGAAGTTTAATAAGTTAAAACAAATTACTCGCGTTGTAACATAACGTTTTTATTAGGTTTAAATAGAAAAGAAATATATTTATTACATTAAATTGTCGCATATATATTTTTAAACATAATAAAAAGAAATAGTACATAAGAAAAGTTACATCCGTGTTTTATAGGAAAAACCATATTAGAAAATTGGAAGGTAGAGAAAATTGTTAGTTGATTTATATTTTGTCATTTTGTATTAGTAGTATACATAATATTTGGATATTAACAAAAAATGTCGGCATCAACTATGATCATACAACCTGAGTCACCTTCGTCACATTTTATTGACGATATTGAACCAGATTATGATTATGCATTGGAAGATTTGGACATTGAAGAACCAACTGCTGAGTTGATCTTCGATTGGGATGATACGTTATTGCCAAGCACATGGCTAAACTTGAAAGGCTTACGATTAGACTACCCGGAAATTATTCCAGAGGATGTCGTCCAAGCACTTGCACCGCATGACGCGGCAGTTTTTAATGTGTTATCAAAAGCAATGACATATGGCAACTGTGTTATCATCACCAATGCTGAGCGTGGTTGGGTCGAATTGAGCGCTGCACGTTTTATGCCAAAAACGGAAACGCTTTTATCGCAAATCCAAGTTATATCTGCACGTACAAATTATGAACCGGAATTTCCAGACAACCCATTGAAATGGAAAATACATGCATTTCAAGAGCAATTAGATGAATGCAATAAATTCATGGCAGGTGGTGTTGAGAAAAATATTATCTCCTTTGGTGATAGTATACATGAGCGTGATGCAGTACAACAAGCTGGTAAATGGTTACCAAATGCATTTATCAAAAGTGTGAAATTTGTTGAAAGACCAACGCTTGATCAATTACAACGTGAAGTTGCATTACTTGACAATTGCTTAGATCATATTTGCAGTTGCCGTAGTAATTTGGATTTGATGTTGACATTGGAAATTTTGTATGAATAAATTTTATAACAACAAAAAAGAAAAAGAAAATAAAAAGAGAGAGAGAGAGAAACAAAACGTTAGGACAGAATATAGTTAGTATAGTAATAGTATATTTACATTGTATGTATAAGGGATGCAATACAAATAAATGTAAAAGAAATGTAAAAAACCATTTTAGGACAAAACAAATATTTATATAATAGCAATAGTTGATAGGTTTTAGTAAATAGATAGATAAAATAGTAGAAAATTTTAAATATATTGTTTTGTTCAAAAAATAAAATAAACATTTCACCAATAGGAAAAAAAGTTAAAAAGGAGAAAGTTGTTATGTAATATTAAAATTTACAAAAGCTTTTGATTTTTTGATGAAGAAAAACAAATAAAAAATAGGAAAAAAAAATGTGAATTAGTGTCGAAAGTCAATGTCAAAAAAAAAAAAAAGAAAAAAGAAATTCTGATGAGAAGAGATTTTTTTATTGAATCTCAATCATCAATAAAGATTACACGTCGAGGATTAGAGAAAGAGTTTGAAATTTTTTTATAATTTTAGTCAAGAAGAGTGTGTCTTTAAAATAATATGTACCGTATTAAAAATTTAAAAAGAGTCATTTTTATATTTTTAAAATAAAAAACAGACACTAGACACACGCATATATGCGCAACAAAAAATATTTGTTGCACCACACCGCACGCAATTGACGCAACGCGTGTGCGTCAAATTGACGCACACGCGTTCTACTACATTCAATTTTCCAAATACTGGCGAGATAATATCTCCAGGTAAATCATTAATATATCTATCTGAGGAACCGCATCACAACAAAATTTCTTGATCCAATTGCACATCAGTTGTCTCGTTGTTTGGTGCTGGTTGTACAGGAACGTCATTAATATTGTTATTACCTATATTGTTCTTCGCATTATCATTATTATTGTTGTTGGGATTATTTACAAATGCTGTCGATGGTGGTGGTAATTCTGCTGTTGTAGATGTAGTGGTATTGCCAGCATTCATTTGTATACGCCTTAAACTTTCTTGTAAATCAGCTATTTCACTATCCAAAGATTGCAAATCATTATTTAAAGCTGCTACTGTCATCGAAGCATTTTCTCCTAGCAACTCCGTGCCTGCATCTGTACTACTACCAATCGATCGAACATCATCTGTCGTTATACTACCAATATTTTTGTTGTTCTTGTTGCTGTTATTATTTAAAGTTTGGGCAACAGATAATATATCCCGATCTGCATTATTATCATTAATTCTTGGTGGCATTTGTGTTATAACTTGAGCATCTGCATTTTCAAAATCAAAATCACCCATACCAACATTTTGCATTCCTGTTGTTGATATCATATTACCACTCGGTCTATTTTTCCCTTGTTGTTGTTGATGATATAACATACGATTATTGTTCTTATTCTTATTATTACTATGATTTCCACTTGTTAATGGTGCTAATTCTAATTGTTCTCGTTGCTCATCTACAATTCGTTGTAATTCTACAATTAATTTCTGTTGCGCCTCTGCTGTTCTTGCTATATCATCATATGCTTGTTGATACGCAGCACGTTCATTTGCCAATTCTTGTGCTTGTTTTGAAAGCATTCGATGTGATTGGACTGCAGTTGCATCTGCTAATACAGATCGCTCTGCATTTGCCGTAGATAACATTGCAGCTTGACGCCATTTTCGTTCCATTACATGCAATTTTTTCAAGACTACTTGTTTTTCCTGTATTTCACTTGAAAGTCGTTGTCGTAAACTTTCAGCATGTGCCCGTGCTCTTCTAACAGCCGTTCTATATTGTGGAATTAAAGCAGCATCTTTCGATTTTTGTTGTTCTACTATAAAATCATTTCGAATAACATCTAATTCTGCACGTAACTTTCTATTTTCATTTTCTAAATCATTTACAATACCATCCATAGTTGTGGCAAGATTAACATGTTGGTCTTCCTCTCCTTTGCTATTTGTCAACAAACGTTTTGAATTATTATTATTGTTGTTGTTATTCTTATTATCTTTGCTATATGGTGATGCACCTTTGTTACGAAATGTATGTACATGTGCTTGTGCCATTCCAGCTTTTGGTAATGCTTCTGGGCCGGCAGAGTTAATGATGGACTCTGAAATTTTCCACAATGCGGTAATTAAACGTTGTCCAGTTTGCGATGTAGAAGAAACAAAACCACGAGACATATGCCGTTGTAATGATGATAATAATGCTTTTAAATGCCTGACATCCCGTTGGACGGCACGTGCTCTTGCACCAACAAAATCTTCCAGTTCATTCAATGCATTTACCATACTTTCTATTCGTGCTTTTGTTTTGCTATTCCCTTTCTCATCTGCATCTTTCATAACTTGCAATTCTTTGGTTAAATATGTCACACGATATTTCAATTCACGAACTTCCATTTTATCCTTTGAACGGGATAATGTCATAGCTCTTTCACGATCTAAACCATCTCTAATTTTTTTCTCAAGAGCTTTGTTCGTTTCTAAATGTTTTGCAACTTCATATTTCAACTTAGCTGCTTCCCTTGCCGCTACTGATGCTATTACAGTTGATTCTCGTTGACCTGCTACCATACGTGCCATGGCTAGTTCAGTTTGTGTCTTATATTTATCGACTTCTACTTCTTCATGGTCGGAATGTAACCATTCAGTACCTTCGTCAGAATCGGAATTATTGTTGTTGTTGTTATTATTATTATTATTATCGTAGTCATCATTGTTGTTGTTTCTACTATTATTACTAATACTATTATTGTATTCATATATATGATCAAACGGTGGTGATGGTGGTAATACTACTGGAGGTCGTGTTTGTATATTATTATTATTATAACTATTATTATCATAACTATTCCGGCGACTGTTGCTTGAACGTCTTGATCTCATACTTGCTTTTGTTTCTTTTGAACTTGATCTTGAACGTCGTTTTTTTTTTTTTTTATTTCTTTTTTTTCTTAAATGCCTATTATTACTATAACGATTATCACTTTCATCATCATCGGAGGATGAATATGATGATGATGATAAATATCCACGATTGGCACGCTTTATTTTTCGTCTATTACTATTACTTCTACGTTTACTTTTTTTTAATGTTCCACTTAATTTTTTGGTTGAGTTTTTAGAAGATATTTTTTTCGTAGTATTTTTTTTTGACGAAGTAGATGACGATTTTGGTGATGATTTTTTTTTTGAATTTTTCACCATGACGTATATTTTTTAAGTACTTTTTTCTTAATAATACAAAAAAACAAAAAGTTGAATATATATTGTTGTTGTTATATAGTTGTTGTTCTTTTAGATAGAATGCTATATGTTGTAAAAGCTAAGCATATAAAAAAAATGATATATTATGATTTTACATGTACTATTATATTATATTGTTTCACATTATGTATTTCTTTTTTTATATAAAAATAAATGAAGAAGAATTAGACGGGAGGTTTAATTAACTGCCATTTCATTTTCATTCTTCTTCCAAGATTTTGGTTTTTAAGCTGCTGCTGTGCACCTGTATCAATGCTATTTCATTCTTCTTCAAGATTTTGGTTTTTAAGCTGCTGCTGTGCACCTGTATCAATGCTATTTACATGTATATTAAAGCATCCCTTCCTAGATATACCAAAATGGAAATATTGATATTTTAAGGCATTGAACTCATCATTATCCAATAGTGTGAGTATTGATTTCATCTTAA
>MDTB01223279.1_pt1 | contig 11393 bp, 9 predicted proteins | sample 811161 | NCBI WGS metagenome assembly MDTB01 (sample SAMN05326650, study PRJNA326480) | marine metagenome | isolation source: seawater | place: Mediterranean Sea | collected 2009
CGTGGTCATATTCCTCACACTGCTCGCGATAGGGGCCACATACGGCGTGGCTGGGATTCTGAAGCTGGAGTTCAACGGCGCGATGAACAGCATACCGATACTACTCCTCGCGATAGGCGTTGACTACGGACTCCACGTGGTACTCCGGTACCGCGAGGAGCTCGTGAACTCCGACACCGAGGGCAGAGCCACGATGGCGGACTTCCCAGCCGAGGCCAGAGCCAGGGCCATCAAGACGGGAACCGTCCTGACGTCCGCCGCGCTGGTCGTAGCGATATTCACCGACATGGTCGGCTTCCTCAGCTTCAGGCTCTCCGCGCAGAACTTCCTAGTTGTGTTCGGTACCGTGATAGCCGTCGGGCTGTTCTTCATCTACCTACTCTCAGTGACCGCCCTACCAGCGCTACTCACATTGCTCAAGCCACAGAAGATCGCCCTCGAGAGGTCCGTCAGGGTAGAGGAGAGCGCATTATCCAGGTGGTCGGGAGAGCAGGCGCTCAACCCGATGACCGTGATAGTCGCGGCACTCCTGATATCTCTGCCCATTGGGGCAGGAGTATCCCAGCTCGAGATCGGATTCGACTTCAGGGACCAGCTGGATGACGAGATCCCAGTCGTTGCTGACTTCCTGACCCTGAGCGACGACTTCGCGGGCCAGAACACCGCTCCCGTCTACGTAGTGATGGATGCGGACGTCTTCAGCGACGAGGGGAGGTCCTACTACCTCGATGCGATGTCAGTGCTGGACTCAGACGCTAGCATATCGGAGCAGACCGGCCTGTGGGAGACTCTGGAGGTAGAGGCCACAAGGGATGCGGGCCTCAGGTCCATACTGGACACCCTCGACACTGACACTCCCCAGTGGGACCAGATGAGAGCATGGGCAGAGGACAACGAGGACCTGACCTTCAGGTACCTGAGGGCCGATCACCAGCAGGCTGTCATCAGCTTCTACGCCCCGTCCTTGGACTGGCAGGAGACCGTGGACTTCCTGGACGTCCTGAACGGGGACCTCAGTGAGAGCGGAGACGTCTACAGGGTCTCAGGAAGGGGAATCATACTCGCCCAGATAAGCGAGGACGTGGCTAGGTCTGCTGTCGCATCGACGGGGATAGTGGCAGGAATGATCCTGCTGATGCTCGTTGGCATCAACGTCTCCCGCGAGGAGAGGCCTTCCAGAGGAGCCCTCAAGGGGCTCGTCATGTGGTTCCCACTGGCTATAGTGGTAGTCTGGGTCTACGGGCTCATGGGCTGGCTGGGCTACCAGCTGAACTCCCAGACTGTGACGATAGGGGCACTCACCTTGGGGCTGGGGGTGGACTACGCTGTCCACTTCGTGACGAGGCTCGACGAGGAGGTGGAGAATGATCCTAACGCAGGCATCTCCAAGTGGGTCTCGATCACTAACGCGACGACAGGCCGAGCAATGATGGCGGCGGCCCTAACGACCGCTGGAGGCTTCGCGGTCCTAAACCTCAGCTCGCTCCTGCCACTGAGGCTGTTCGGCCAGGCATTCGTCGTGGCAATCCTTCTCGCGCTCGCCTCGAGCGTCATACTGCTCCCCTGCCTGATGAGTCTCTTCGGACTCTTGCCAAATCAAGAACCCGCAATACAAGCAGAATAGGTCGATACGGAGCCTTAATGCGCGAATACCCCTCTCGAAGGCCATGGCGCCGATATGGCCGTTCAACAGAAAGAAGACGGGGGCCCCGAAGGCGAAGCCCGCAGAGGAGAAGAAAGTGGTGAGCTACGAGAGGGAGCAGGGTGATGCTCAGAGAAAAAAGTTGCAGGACAGATCCCACTTAGAACATAAAGCGTTTCGAGACGCGATGAACATACTCGATGGTGATTGAGACGGAGTGAAATGGCTCTTAAGAAGAACTCACAAAAAACACGAACTTCTCAATTCAACTATCCACCCAGGAGCCTTCTGAAAGTATGATCGGCCCATAATCGACATTTGTAACAGGGGGGTATGCCTTGACAACCTCCTTAATTACGTCAATAGCTGGACCTATCGAACCCAGCCTGTACCACTCAAGCCCCGTTTTATCCGTACCCAACATGTTCAGACGCTTCATTACCTCCCTCTCGGATTTTTTGCAATCCGAAGTTCCTATTATGAAATTCATATCGTACACGACTGGACCATTGTTATACTGCCTCAATCTAGACCTAGGGCTCTGCTCGGTCCTACCTATTTTGACCCATCCCTTTTTGTCGGGAGAAGTCACTACATACATGAATTCAAGTCTCAGCGAGGTAGGGATTTTACTCGGTCCCTTGATGACAGCCGACTTCGATCTGGGAGCTCCAGCTTGATGCCGCATCCGGCCTTCAAGATTTCGTGAGTTTCTCTGGCCTCTAGATGCCCCGTGCTCCAATAAAAGATCCTCAAGATCACTATGGTTACGCAATGAGAAGCTGACAGGAGTGCTCTTCCCCTCTCTGAGGAAAACAATGAATCCAAACTTATCTTCGTCATAGTGACCCATCTTGGCCCACAGCCCCGTGGACCAAGAATCAGGCTCGCTAACGCCACCCAACAGTAGCCTAGATTGGGTAGATGAAGGGCCGTTGGGTATTTTTGTTCCCAGCTTTATGGTACGGTCATCGATCCACTTCTTCTCAACAGGGTCAAAGAATACAACCGGATGATAGATGCCCGTTTGGTCGCCCTCTCCAAACAGGGCAGAAACAGGGGACACCTCCGCATCCAGAAAGCTAGATCCGGTGATGTCGATCTGGGTCTTCTTATTTCTCATCCGGCCTTCCTTCGCCTTACCTGACACAACTTGAGGATCCCCCTTCTTCCAGAAAAAATCTGGATGTCTGACATCGGGGTGTACATCACTTCCCCTAATTTGGATAATTAAGCCAATTGAGACCCCATCTGGATTTACACGCTCCCACGCGCGTGGGAAGTGGCGATCGATATGCATTCGCAACCTCTCATAGCTCATACCCTTCCGTAGCCGTACCATGATCTATACCTTGCTCTGAAGGCCATGGTAAATGAACAAAAAAATAACATGTTATGGTAGAGAAAATGAATTTGCTATGGCTGAGAATGGCATCATAAAATTTAGACTAGTATAACGTTTATGTCTGTTATGGCTATTTGCTATGGCTGAGAAAGAGTTAATAATGAATCTTCACCGCCGGAATTCCAGTGATTGCATGAGCAGATCAGAAACCGGGCAATGGACGTTTCAACCATCGGGTGGAAAATACCACCGTGTATCCAACCCCCAAAGCTCCAGGGAGTTCGAGAGGGCAGGGGAGGTTCACTCGATATGTCGAGAACCCATTCAGAATTCTCTGGACGCGGCCTCCAACAAGGACGCACCCGTCGTGGTAGAGATAGGCATCTGGGATGAGGAAAACGCTGGAATGTCCTCCGACGAGAGGGACGACTTCTTCGGTTCAGACCTAAGGTTGCACATCAATAACGCGATTCGGGCCGACCGGACCCTTGGCCACAAGATCCGTGCTTTCGACGACCAATTCTCCTTCATCACCATAGAGGACTTCAACACAGTCGGGCTCTTGGGCGATCCGAAGGAAGTCGTTGACTTTTCAGAGAAGTCATCGAAGTCAGAGGAAAAAATGGCGTCTCTCAGGAAAAACAGGTTCATGTGGTACAACAGGGCCCAGAACGCCACTTCCGATGATCACAACAGAAGGGGATCATGGGGGGAGGGGAAGCTTACATTGGAGGCAGGCTCCAGGATAGGTGCCCAGATTACGTGGTCGATAAGGGAGGAAGAGTCCGAACCGAAGCAGGTACTGATGGGGCAGTCCACCTTGGTGAGTCATGAGATATTCAAGCCAGCGGACAACTACGGATCAACTGACAAACACGGCAAAACCAAGACCGCGCGCTTCGATTCCTTCGGCTACTTTTCCACTGCCGAACAAGGTGGCAAGGCGGAAGAATGGGATCCGCAGCCCCTAATCCAGACTAGTTCCATAGAACACTTCAGAGACTCCTTCAAGATGACCAGGCAGGACGAGGCTGGTACATCGATAGTCATCCCCTATCCACAAGAGAAGACCATGGATCCACATGCCCTTGCGAGGAGCTGCGTAGCAGGTTGGATTTTGGCCATACACTCGGGACAACTCGTCGTTAACATCTCATTGAACGGACAGAGAGAGCACTCTCTTTCCAGGGAGACCCTTAGGAGCGAAATAAGCGACCTGGCTTGGCATCTTGAAAAAGAGAAGACGGGCAGGGAGTCGGAGCCAAACCCCTCCTTTAGAACAAAGGACATGTGGTTGAAGTTAGTCGATCTCCTGGATTGGAACGAAGAGCCCCCCGAAGAGGAGTCCACTTTCCACGTAGACAAGGCGGGCGAATACAACAGTGCTCCATCTTGGAATTCGCCATTCTTGGATCATGAGGGGGATGAGCTCGCGCGACTCAGAGCGGCTTTCGAGAAAGGGGAGCCTGTCAGGATAGTGGCGAACCCCCGTGTCCACTCGAAAAAGGAGAGTGATCTGGAGGGGAGGTTTGATGTAATTATGATTAAGACCCGCGATGAAGAATCCACTCAACTCTTCGCGAGAGAGGGGATGACAATACCATTCATGGACATACACCCCGGTTGCATCGCATTCGTCCACTGCTACGAGACCGACTTGTTGCGCATACTAAGGGACTCTGAAGGGCCAGCCCATCTGAAGTTCGAACAGGGCGCCAACCGGATTAAGGGGAAGGCAGGAGTTTGGGAGAGGGGAAGGAGCACTATCCTATACGTCAACGATTCCGTGAAGCACCTTCTAGGCCACATGAAACCACCCCCGGAGGAAGCCGATACCAAGGACGACCCACTGTTCACCATAACCCTCCTCGAGGACGAGGACATGGGGGACTCCAAGAGGAGGTCCGACGCGGGCGAAATCAACATCCCCCCTCCCAAGAAGCCGGATGTCTGTAGGATATACTCCAGGGGGTCCGGAGGGGCAGCCCGGATTAGGCATCACCCCGAGAGAAACCTCCAAGGTAGCAAAATAAGGGTCAACCTAGCCTACGACACCGCCAAAGGCAACCCCTGGAAGAAATACAGGGAGCACGACTTCACTGACGAACACCTGGAGCTCGATATGAGGGGGCTCGAACAGGTAGGGCCCGCCGAATGCAGGCCCGCCCCATATGGGGGCAACCCCTCAGGGCTTGTGTACGTGTTCGAAGTAACCGACGAGAAGTGGAAAATCGACATCCTGGGTCTCGATAACAATAGGGATGTCGCAGTAGATGTAAAGGAGGCCAACTAGATGCCAATCAACTCAAAGTACGGCAAGGTCAACTTCACAGGACGAACCAGGATAGATAGGTCCAGGTTCAAATTGAAGGTACTCTGGGGGGAGGAATATGTTAGGCATAAGGGGTACATGCCCGTCATTGAAAGGGAGTCATTCTGGTTGGACCTGCCCGAGGACTATCCTCCCGAAACCAAGGTTTTCCTCGATGTCACGCACCAGAATAACTACCAACACTTCGACTTGGGGACAAAAGGTGACTTGAGGCTCCCCGATAGCCTGGTCCTAGACGAAATCGGCCAGAACCAAGCGACATTCGAGATCAGGGCGATCGACCCGAGCAATGGGATGCTCATTGGCAGGAGCAGCCCCTATCCAGTGAGGCCACCGAAAGACAAGCCAAACTCGAAGAAGCGCGAGACCTTCCAACTGCTACGTTACAGCCCTGCCGACCTCGATAGGGGAATTCCCATGATGATCGAGTTCCCCAAAATTACAGGATCGAACGACGCAATAAAGATACTAATCAACAGAAGCGAGTGCGAGAGCCTCTGGTATGCGCTGGAGGAGAACGAGCCCGTACCCAAGGCATTCATCCTCCCCGGTTACCTCTCATGCATAGCCGAGAGACTAGTTTCTGACTATCTCGCAGAGGCATTCGACCCTGAGGAAGAAGCAACCAGGAACAGCTCCTGGCAAACTCACTGGAACCACCTCTTCAGAGGGTGGACCGGGAGAGGGGTCGGCCAGATAGACGTGGGTGATCCAGTTGATATCCAGGAATGGGTCAAGGACATAATCTACCACTGGGGGATACTCTCTGGCCACCCAGCCAAGGTAATTCAGAGACACATTCAGAGGAGGAATTAGATGAGTAGCAAAGTCGAAATCAGAAGCTTGAACGATGAGGGAATCAGGGAGTACGCCAAACTCAATTGGGGCCCTGCAGGCTCTGACGGGGACCCACCAAGCCACTTGCTATATGACGATGAGTACAGCCACCCACACACCTTCCCCGATGGAATGACAAGGCTCATTGAACCCGACCCAGAATTCAGCACACAGCTCGATGTGGCCGAGCTAATTGACGTGTCTCTTGGGCCCAACGTAAGTCCCGGGAGCTTGAAACTGGAACGAGGACTCTGGTCCTGGCTCAGCCTTCTGTTCTACGACAAGTTGCGCAAGGGAAGTCCTGGGAACTGGAAGAACTCAGCCAGACCCAGGTTCATACCAAGCGGGGAGTCTATATCGTACTTCAGGCATACCGTCTGGGCTCCTTACAACGTGCTGGGGGTCCATGGGAAGGAGAATGGAGCGGTTTATCTCTCCGACGAGCCCGATAACTGGCAGGACGTGAACGAGCAGATCCTCTCTGTATCTGGCATCATCTCATCACCAACGGTGGTTGCGGCAGCCAATGACCTGTACCTCGATCATGAGACGGGGAAGAAGAAAGTGAGGGCCGGTGGTGATTACCCTGGTTCCGCTAGTAGGTTTAGGACCGTGTGGTGGCAGCTCCGTCAGACGTACGACCTAAGGGCGATGACGAAGGATGAAATTTTGGAAATCCTCCCATCAGAGTTCGATCATTTCAACCCTCTCAGGGGGTCATTGGTTTGACAGAAAGCAACAGCTCCTCGTACTTGTCTTGCGAGAAATGCGATTGGTCAGTTATGGTTCCTCCGGGCACGCCAGTTTCTCTTCTAAGGTCCGACTGCCCCGATTGCGAGGGCCAGGCGATATTGGAGGCTCTTCCCGTGCAAAAGGAGGCTCCCGAGGCCCCAGAAGCGGCAAGTCAGGCAACCTTCGAGTTCCTACCGCCACCGATGGACGAATCCACTATTGAAGGACTGGACTACGCACGGCCCCCAGTAGGTGATGACGGGGAGAACAAGAAGGCATTCTCCGGCTACGTCAACAGGATAACCCCGGTCATCCTAGCTTCCCAGATCATCGCGGACATGATGAACAGGGAAATCGACTTAGATCAGGAATCCGTAATTGAGTCTTTCACCAGCGTCAGCACGGAATACAGAAAGAACCTGCAGAAGGCAGAAGAGGCCCATAATATCCCCCGTGGAATGAGGCTTTCCGACGGATTCCCAAAAGATTCTGAGAAGGCAATCAAGAGATTCTCACGAACATATATCGGAGCCGACCCCGAAAAGGGGGCCTTCTCCCCCGGCGACGGCTTGAGCCAGCGACTGGGACTTATCTCCCTCGAGCACGACACCGGAGAGGAGGCAGTTAGGGTAAGGCTGACCGAAGTGGGGAAAGAGGCCCTCAAGATAAAGCTACAGCGGGACATCGAAGTGAGTACCGAGAAGCACCGTGCTGCAGGCATAAAGGGAGAAATATCTCTTCCAAAGTGGATGTCCAACAACGACGTAGAGAGGCTCTTGAGGGTGATTGAGAACCGATCCAACGGGGAGTACCTGTGGATAAGGTACCTCCTCGAGCAGATAGACTCCTCGATCAGCGGGCTGACTGCCGATGCGCTGGTCCAATCTGAGGTGGAGAGGGAAATCATCGAAACAGAAAGGAAAAGGTGGTTCGACCGGGGAAGCGACACCCCCATAGTCCAGGAAAGGCAGTCAAGGGGAATTGACGAAGACTCGATTTGCATCGACCTAGACTCGAAGATATCCTCAACGATAGTGGGAACGCTTAGCAGAATGAAGGAGATGTCCTTGATTTTCCAATTCAAGAAGGCAAGGAAGACCTACTATAAATCAACAGCACTTGGGAAACAATGGGTTCACCGTTGGGACAGCTTGGACCTGTAGCCAGAGAAATTGACGTGAGTATTGAGCTCACCAAACACTATACGTGAAGGAAGACTAAGAGGGACGACTACACCCTCTCAACCAATAATCATGGGTCTTAACGTAATATGAATGGATGACTTTATCGAGTATTGACACCGAGGAGAAGCGAGGCGAGAAAATGTCTGGTAATCGTTTATCACCACGATTCTCAGTATGCGGAGCATCACAAGATCCCTTGGAAATTTGGAATCGTGTGAGAGAAATTCTAAATCCCAACGGCCTGGTTGGTGACTCGAAATTTAGGGATGCTTTCTTCGGCGACTCAATGATTGATGAAAACGCTGGAGATATTCCCTATTTAGATAAGTTAAATTGTGAACAATCAGTTCATGCTTCCGCCTGCTGCTTGGTGCATCACTGTCAAAGGTGTATTTCACATCACGCTAATAGATTGCTAGGTGACGTGCCGACAGTAGCTGATTTATTTAGCGGCGCGGGGGGGCTAACTCTTGGATTTGAACAAGCTGGTTTCAAGAGTGAATTCGCATTAGACAATTATGATTGGGCTATTGAATCATATAGATACAATCGACCTTGGGCAGATAATCATGCCTTGTGCTTAGACCTTGGTGAGTGGCTTAAAGATCCAACAACTGTGTCTCCAGTAGATGTGTTAGCAGGCGGTCCACCGTGTCAAAGTTTCAGTACAGCCAATAGGCAAAGGAAAAAAGAAGATGAGAGGGACTATCTTTACAAGTTGTTTATCGAAAGCATTCCATCGTTTAAACCAAAAATAGTTGTAATTGAAAATGTGAGGGGGTTTGAGAAGGTTCTTCCAGATCTATGTGATCAAATAGAGTCCTTAGGTTACAAGACAAAGATTCGTAAAATAAATGCAAGAGAATTTGGCATACCTCAAAATAGAGCTAGAATATTTACATTGGCGGCCAGTGTTGATAATTTTGGTAGCGAGGAGAAAGCCGATTTGGCTTTAGATAGGATAATATCTAGAATTATAGAGCAGAAAAAACATTTTTCTTCTACCAATCTTATTGATGCAATCGGTGATTTACCAGCTCTTTCCGCATCACGGATAAAGAATAAAACAAGTCACGAAAGCGATGAAAATGGATGGTCTGTAATGGCTCACCCCAATAAGTCAAATCAAGTAAACAAATGGATTGAAAGAATCAATTCGTCACCAGGCCCTCCAATTCTTATTTACAATCATAAGGCCAGATACAATAATGATAGAGACATAGAGATCTTTGGTAAGTTGGAACCCGGAGAAGATTCCACAGCTAAAAGCATAGAGGGAATAATGCCTTATTCTAGCAGAAATCATATCTTTAAAGATAAATATTTCAAATTAAAACCGGATTTGCCCTGTAAAACAATCACAGCCCATATGGGCTTTGACTGTAACATGTACATTCACCCGAATCAAGCAAGAGGGTTGACTGTTCGTGAAGCTGCTAGGGTTCAGGGTTTCCCTGATAACTATGTTTTTTGTGGTACACTACATGCTATGTACAAGCAAGTTGGTAATGCCGTTCCTCCACCACTTGCAAAGGTGCTCGCATCTGCGATTTACCCCGAGGTTTCAAAATGAAAACGTTGAGGGCTTTGGATTTATGCTCAGGCATTGGAGGTTTTAGAGCTGGATGTGAAATGCTAAATCCACATATTTTTTTTGATGTTGTAGGTTTTGCAGAGATCGACAAATACCCAAAAGTTGCATACAGAGCAATGTACGGTACGAAGGATGAACTAGACCTGGGGGACATCAAATTGTTGACACGAGCTGACGGTGAGGAGTTTAATGGTGGTTTCCTGGAGAAAAGCCAATTTCGTTCAAAGCGTATTATGCAAAATATCCCAGACCATGATATTCTCTTCGCAGGCTTTCCCTGCCAACCATTCTCTCTAATGGGCTCCGAGTTAGGGGTCGATGACATGCTAGGCCGTGGTGAACTGATTTTCGATTTGGTTGAAATCATTAGAGAAAAGCAACCGGATTTTTTTGTCTTGGAAAACGTAAAGAAATTCTACACCCACAATAACGGGAGGTTGTGTGACCTGATAAAAAACGAGTTGACTACTATTGGCCCCGGATATGAAGTAGAAACATGGGTCTTGAATGCGAAAAACTTCTCTGTTCCTCAAGTTAGGAATCGACTTTTCATTGTGGGTTGTAAACAGACTGTTTATGATGGGAAACTAGAGCCCCCTATCGAAATAGAAACTGAGCCTTACGAACAAGGAGTTCACAGATTTCTTGAGAAAGATGTTGATGATAAATATTATTTGAGCGAACGCATTAAGAAAACAATTCTTAGTGAAGGGACTGGGGGATGGAAGGCAAAAGCAGAAATTAACAAATTCATTGCAAGACCTCTAACGAAAACCATGCATAAAATGCATAGGGCGTCTCAAGATAACTACTACTCTGACTCTTTTATTAATGGTAATTGGGATAAGGAGACACAACAAGTAATAGAAAATATCCGTGGTAAAAACCGTGTTAGGCGAATTACACCATATGAAGCATTGAAGATACAGGGGTTCCCAGAAAATCTAATTTCCAAAGCTCTAAAATCGGGACTATCTGACTCTAGATTGTATATGGCGGCCGGAAATGCAGTACCCCCTCCTTTGGTTTTTGCTGTATTAAAGGCACTTCTTCTATCTAGGTAACTTGTTTATCCAATCGGTGCGATTCTGCTAAAACTCTACATTCGTCTAAGCAGAGTGGACCCCTTCCTAGCAAATTATAATCCTCCTTCATATTAATATGAAAACTAAGACGAAATCTTCACATTTTGACTTAGCTAGAAATAAAGCTCAAAATTTTCTGAATCAACTTTGCATTCCCAAACTGTGAGGGCATGCCATCCTAGATCCACAAGAGCAGCCTCCTTCCTCTTGTCCCTCTCGACGTTCCTTTCGAACTTCTTCCTCCAGTAGTCGACGTTCGTCTTCGGCAATCCTAGGTTGCATGTCGGGCATCTGTGCCAGAAGCACCCGTGGACGAATATCGCCAGCATCCTTCCAGGGTAAGTGATGTCAGGACGGCAGATGTACCTGCCCTCCTCATCGTCTATCCTCCAGTGGAGCCTGTATCCGGGGTACCCGGCTTCTCTCAGCATCCTACGCGCCCGTAGCTCGGGCTTGGTGTCCTTGCTGGTGTTCGCGACCATCACGTTGTGGACGGCGGGCGAGGACGCCGGGGGCGCCTCCAAGGCCATCTTATCGCCTCAGACCCACCCGGAGCCCAGAAGGCCGCTCAACGCCAGAATTCCCCAGAGTACCAACGGGGGGGCGTTTTCCTTCCAGTTCATCGTCATCTGGGTCTTGCCC
>MDTB01013329.1_pt1 | contig 11392 bp, 11 predicted proteins | sample 811161 | NCBI WGS metagenome assembly MDTB01 (sample SAMN05326650, study PRJNA326480) | marine metagenome | isolation source: seawater | place: Mediterranean Sea | collected 2009
CCATACTAAATATATTAACTCAGGTTTCATGGTGTTTAATGAATCACATAGAGACTTCTTCAAGAGCTTAAAAGATTTATATGAAGAAAAGAAAGATACATTTATCAGACTACAAGACAAAGATGTCAGAAAGGGAAATGACCAAACGCCTATTAATTATTGGTTACAGATAAACAACATAGATGTTAAATTAGATTTACCCATGGCATATAATTTACGACATATGAATAGGAAAGAAATGTTTGGTGTGAACTGGCAACTCAAAGAGGATAACAGACCTTATTTTTTAAAGTATGGTTACATTTGGAGATTCACTGGTATGCCCAAAGACCAACGAAGTGATATAATGAGTAAGGTTTGGAGTGTCATAAAAGATAACTATGATGAGGATTACGTATTAAATGTAATTGAAAATAAAAGTGAAAACAAAAGCACCACATCGAGAAAATTCAAAGAGGATATATTAAGGATATTTGGTAAGGGTTATGAAGATAAAACCATTTTAGAGCTTGGAAGTCATCAAGGAAATACGACTCGAATTTATTCCGAGTGTTTTGGTAAGGTTATAGCACTTGAAAGAGACGGTTACAACTTTCAAAAGACAAAGGAAAATTGTAGCGATGTCAACAATGTCGAGTTCATCAACATGGATGCTTATGATAAAAATTTTGAAATACCAAAGGTTGATGTTGTTCACATAGATGCAGGACACACATACGAAGAGGTGGTATATGATATAAATAGATTTGTCAATGCATTAGATAAACCAACTTTTATATTTGATGATTATGGTCATGAGGGTAAAACTGTTAGAAATGCTATTAATGCTAAGTTATCAGATGGGACTATGAAGTTAGTTACTCATATTGGTGAGGATAGGGGTTTTGTTGCTGCCAACGGTAAGACTTTTATTGGTAGAGAAGGAGTCGTTTGTGATGTTTAGTTACGCTGAATATAGAAATATAATCACATTGGTAAAGCAAAATCTACCCATCATGGATTTTTCAGAGGTAACTGATAGGGTAAATTCTTTCTGTGTTTTACGACACGACATAGAGTTTTCCATAGATAGGGCATTACAGATGGCCCGTATCGAACATGAGGATTTAAATGTCCATTCTACTTATACGGTTCAGTTGAGAAACAATACTTACAACGCCCTATCACAAAAGAACATTGAGGCTATTCAAGAGATAGAATCTATGGGACATTATATTGGATTGCATCAAAACCCACCACAAATGCCTGATGATGAATTAGTTGATTACATACTGAAAGACATCGAGACGTTGGAACACTACTATGGGTTTGAAGTAGATAGGTTTGCTTTTCATAGGTGTGGTAGCAATCCAGGTATATTAGAAAAATACGTAGAGGTGCCAGGAAAAATAAACTGTTATGCTGAAGAGTTCTTTCATTACTTTAGTGGTGATAAACCTGAAGAACTTAGAATTCATTATTTAGCAGACTCGAATCATGCATGGAAATATGGACATCCTTTTAATATTGATTATTGGGACTTGCCACAAAAGATGCAACTATTAACACATCCTTATTCTTGGACAGAAGACGGGTACGATAACATTAGTAACTATACTAAATTAATTCAAGAAAGAAATCAAGAATTATTATTATCAATGAATAGTGAAACCAAAACATTTCCAAGAGAATTATTATTATGAAAGCTATATTCATAACCGTTAGAGTTGGTTCATCAAGATTACCTAATAAATCATTATTAAAGATAAGGGGTAAATACACGATTGAATATGTTATTGATGCTGTAAAAAAATCAAAGCTTGCTGATAAGATTGTATTGTGTACCACTTGGGAAGATGGAGCAGATACATTATGTAATATTGCCAAAAGAAATAAAATAGATTGGACAAGGGGTAGTGAGTTAAATAAGTTTGAACGTTGGTCTGAGGCTGCGACTGCTTTCAATGTAGATTTTTTTGTTACTGCTGACGGTGATGATTTATTTTATGATGCTGGTTTAGCTGATTTGGTGTTTAAACAGTATGATAAAGATAAATCAGATTTCATAAATGGGCGAGGGTTGTATGTTGATGTGTACGGAGTTAAGTCTAAGGTTCTTAAAAGGGTGGTTGACTCAATAGGTGATAATTCTAAAGAACTTGAACCTTTTCAGCTTGAAAGATACATCGATGGACAAGATATAAAAAATGTGCCACAAATATATAAAAAGAAAAAAATTAGAATGACTTTGGATTATCAAGAGGATTTTGATTTCTTTAATACTGTGATTGATAACCTGAAAGATGATTTCACATATAAAGATGTTTTAAAGTATATCAAAAAAAATAAAGATGTCGTTGATATAAATTATCATAAAGAACAAGAGTGGAAAGCAAATCAACAAAGATTAATAAAGGATAAAGGATGGAGATTCAGAGGTAACGAAAGAAAATACCTAAACAGAGCATTGTCGTCAGGTTTTAGTGCTGGGGATGATGGTAGCATGGCTGAACAGTTGGAGAAGTTGTTTTCCCAAAAACATCATCAGAGTTATGCTATAGGTTTTAATTCTGGCACCTCAACTCTACACGCCGCTTTACAGTCATTTGGTGTTGGTGTCGGTGATGAGGTTTTGGTTCCGGCTCTAACGCCTGCCATGTGTGGTTACTCAATTTGGCAAACGGGCGCCACTCCGGTTTTTGTTGATGTCAGAGAGGATACATTTTTAATGGATGTGAATGATATCAAAAATAAAATAACCGAAAAGACGAAAGCAATCATGGTGGTTCACATTTATGGTTTGATGTGTGATATGACAAGTATAATGTCTTTAGCAGACCAACATGATTTATACGTATTAGAAGATTGTGCTCAATGTTTTTTAGCCCATGACGAACAAGGTAGATTGTCTGGTACAATAGGTGATATCGGTAGTTGGAGTTTTGAAAATTCAAAACACTTATCTTGTGGGGACGGTGGTATAGTAACCACGAATAACAGACAGATGGCCAGAGACATGAGAAGATTTGGTGGTGTTGGTTTCAAAAACTTGACTGCTAATAGCGGTAAGGTTAGGATATCAAGAGAGAAGTTTCAGAATCCTAATTGGGAAAGGCACTCTGTTATGGCGTATAATTATCGTTTGCCAGAGTTATGTGCTGCTGTTGCTTTAGCTCAGACTGAGAACATGGAATTTTATTGTCAAAAAAGAATAGATGCTGCTAACGGTTATGCTGAGGTGATTGAAGAAACACAAACGGATTTATTGATACCACAAAAAACACCTGATGGTTTTAAGAATTCATATTATACTTATGGTGTTTTATACAACGGTATTGATTATGGAATAGAGTGGCAAACTTTTAGAAAAAAATATATTGAGTTAGGTGGGGACGGTATTTACGCAGCTTGGAAAACTCAGAACCAAGAGCCATGTTTTAAAGAGAACAAAATAGGTTGGGGTGATGTTCCTGTCTCTGAAAAACTACAGAGAAATTTAATGCAGTTCACCACCAATCAACAAGATTCATTAGAGATTAAAATTCAAATGAACGCTCTTGAAAAAACAATCAAACATTTTGGTGTATGAGAAAAATAATAATAACAGGTTCATCTGGTTTAATCGGTAAGGAAGTAACTTCTTATTTTAAAAAAAATAATGAGGTTATAGAATGTGATTTATCATTAGGTCATGATTTAAATGATGAGTTATTTGTCAAGGATTTCTTCAAACGAAATAAAGCAAATAATTTAATTAATTTGTTTGCTTTAAATCATCACATAAGTGAGGGTGGTGGTGATAATTTATTTGACATTTCATTGGAATCCTTTGATGCTTATTTAAGGGTAAACTTAACTGCTCTGTTTTCGGTTTGTAGGGAGTTTGCTAGAAATAACGAGATTGGTTCTATTGTTAATTTTTCATCGACTTATGGTTGTGGCTCTCCAATTCCAAGTATGTATGTTGACGGAGAAAAACATATTGGTTATGGGGTTTCTAAGTCTGGAGTTATACAATTGACCAAACATTTATCAACACATTTAGCACCGAACATCAGAGTGAATTGCGTATCGCCAGGTGGAGTTAAGTTCCAACAAGATGATGAATTTATAAAAAGATATAGTGAACACACACCCATGAAGAGGATGATGAATGTTGATGAATTAAATGGGTTGTTAAATTTTTTGTGTTCAAAAGAGTCAAGTTACATGACAGGTGAAAATGTAAAAGTCGATGGGGGTTGGACATCATGGTAGATAAGTTATATTTTATAGCAGAGATAGGTATAAATCACAACGGAGATTTGGATATTACGAAAAAATTGATTGACGCTAGTAATGCTACTAATTGGGAGTGTGTTAAATTTCAAAAAAGAAATCCAGATGTCTGTGTGCCAGACCATCAAAAAGACGTGATGAGAGACACACCGTGGGGTAGGATGACATATTTGGAATACAAACACAAAGTTGAATTTGGTAACGAGGAGTATGATTATATTAATGAATATTGTAGAGAAAAACCGATAGATTGGACGGTATCAGTTTGGGACATAGATAGTGTAAACTTTATATCAGATTATGATGTTCCATTTATAAAAATACCATCTGCTATGTTGACCAATGATGAGTTGATAGAAGCAACAGTTGGGACAAAAAAACAAATAATTTTAAGCACTGGTATGAGCACAATAGAAGAGATAGACCATGCCGTGGATGTTTTGGGAAAAAGTGATTTTACTTTGTTACATTGTAATTCGACTTATCCAGCACCAGAAGAGGACTTAAATTTGAATAACATAAAAATGATGAGAGATAGATATAATGTTCCAATTGGATACTCTGGTCATGAACAGGATTTAGAAGCTTGTATGATTGCAGTAACTTTGGGTGCTAACATAATAGAAAGACATATAACTTTAGACCACGATATGTGGGGGACAGACCAAAAATCTAGTTTAGAGGTTGTGGCTATGGATATGCTAAAAAAGAGATGTATTAACATTCATACGATGCTGGGAAAATATGAAAGAACAGTATCTTCATCCGAAAAAGAAATAAGAAAAAAATTAAGAGGATGATTCATGAATAAGGTGGCAGTTTTATGTAGAGGTAAGTCTTTAGCTGGTATAAATTTCTTACCAGATGATGTTGATTTGTGTATTATTGTCAATAGGTTTGGACATGAATTAGAGATACAAGAGGTTGATTCCTATCTTAATGGAAAAGAAATACACCACGTTGTGACGAGAACACCAGGTGAATCCGATTTGATGGTGCAAAGAAAATACTACGATAAGTATAAAATTAAAAAGGTTGTACAACCGTATACCATTCACATGAAAAATCCAAAAGACTTTCATGATGGTAACAATAAGTATTTTAAGTTCATTGATGATGAATTCTATTTTTGTGGTGCTGAAAAGCCAATACCAGCGGAGTGGTTGGGAGATAATCACATAGAATACATGGATGATTATCAGAGACCTAAATATCCACATCATTATCCAAGTTGTGGAAATGCAGCAATAGGTCACGTTGTGCTTGACTTAAAACCAAAAAAGTTGTATATTATAGGAATGGATTTTTACGATGCTGATTATTTAGCAGAAAGTGGACCTGGCGGACCAGAGGACGGAAATAAAATGAAAGATTCTTTGACGAGGTTGATTGAAGGTAATGATGGGGTGGAATTTAACGTTATTACCTGTGGAGATTATAATCATAATTCAGACAATTTAAAAATTATCAAATTAAGGGAAGAGTAATTATGAAAAAGTTAGCAGTAGTATTAGGTGGTTGGCATTATCCATATGCTTATTATGACCAACTTAAAAAACAAAAGGTACCTGATGGCTGGGAAATAGATTTTTTTGTTGTGTCTCATAGAGATCCTGAATTGCCAGTGGTTTTTGATGAGAAACAACCCTTGTTAGAAAGTAGAGGAAATGGCACTTTACAAGATTTTGACCATGAGCTTTATGGTAGAATCATCACTAAAGATGAATTAAGTGAAATGGGATTTACCTATGATGTTGAGAAGAGCTCGATAGGTGATTTGTATCAGTTGAATCAATGGGTTCAGAGGCATTATGAAGGTCAGTATGATAAGGTATTGTTTACTCACGATGACAATTACCTTTTAAATACGGAGTTATTCACGGACATCATCGGTAGAAAAGCTGAAATATTTGTACCAGATGATAGGGGTAATTTAAATAAAGTTGATAGTGATTTTGAATGGAAACATTTAGCCGGTGGTCAAATTGAAAATACAAGATGTCCAAGAACATCATTTACCTTTTTAGATAAAGAGTTGTTGGATGAGTTACAACATGATTTAGAGAGGATTTCTACTGCTGATGTTGACTTGATTAGAACGGGTGAGACCAATACTCTTTATGACGTTAGTGATAGTAAACAAATAAGCACGAGTAAATTAGTTTCATGGAATTCACCTGGTCGTAGTTTTGTAACTTGGATGAAGGAACATGATTACATTGATAAGTCAGTTCGATTATCGCCACACTATCGAGTCACTAAATATTTTATTGAGGGTGAGAGAGGATTCATGTGGACTCACAATGATGAAAGAAGAACATTAAATAGTTTGTCTAGTTATTACGAAATATAAAGGGGGTTTTAAATGTCATATAAGGATTTTATAACAGAGGTCAGTAACTTTCCAAAAGACGGTATTAGTTTCAAAGACATATCGCCGTTGTTGGCTGATGAGCAAACACTCAGGTCTGCTATAGTGGAGATGGGTGACTTGGTTGATGCTGGTCATAATCCACCAAATTATTGGGTTGGTATAGATGCCAGAGGTTTTATATTTGCATCAGCACTTGCCGTTTACTTCGGTGGTGGGGTGGTCATGGTTAGGAAGAAAGGTAAATTACCACCACCAACCATTGACATACAATATAATACCGAATACAGTATGGACTATGTTAGTGTTAAAAAAGGTGAGGGTAAAGTGGTTATTGTTGATGATGTTTTAGCAACTGGTGGCACGTTGATGGCAGTAAATGAGGTCTGTGAAGAGGCTGGATATGAGGTGTTGGACAATTTAGTTTTAATAGATTTAAAATATGTTCCAAGAGTTGTAAAGAACTGGCCACAAAACAATAGAGATTTTGATTTAGAGGTGAAAAGCTTAATTAGTTATGAATAATGTTGTCTCAAGAATTTTTAATACAAAGAGGTTACTGCTGTGGACATGGATGTTTAATGTGTCCTTACGAACCAAAACACACTAAAGGAAATACGAAGTTAATGAGTTATGGTAACGTGGAAAAAAAGACCTTGATTGTCTGTGCTTTAGAAGTAGAAACACAAGGTCAATTAAAAGATTATGATGTATTATATACCGGTGTTGGTAAGGTCAATGCTACATTTAAATTAACACAAAAGTTTGGTAAGTTTGGTAGTCATGTGCCATATGATTTAGTGATTAATTATGGAACTGCTGGTAGTCGTAAAATAAAAAAGAAAACGTTGGTCGATTGTACAAAGTTCGTACAGAGAGACATGGATGTTACAGGTCTTGGATTCATGAGAGGTGAAACTCCATTTGAAAAAGAACCACCATTAATATTAGAAACTAAATCAGATTTTAATCCAATAGGTAGACACGCTACTTGTGGGACGGGTGATTGTTTCGTAGAGGATAAATCACAATACTATGGTGAGGTGGTTGACATGGAAGCATATGCTTTAGCAAAAGTTTGTCACAATTATGATATCCCTTTTATATCATTCAAGTACATAACCGATGGTGCGGATGAGCAAGCACATGAGGATTGGGAAACCAACTTAGCAAATGGTATTGTTGAATTTAAAGAAAAGATATTAACGGAGTTGAAATGAAAGTTTTAGTTACAGGTGGTTCGGGATTAGTTGGTAAACACTTACAAGACATTTTACCAAATGGAAATTATATAGCATCTAAACCGTGGGATTTATTAAATCCAGATAGGGTTAATGATTTACTTTATATTTTTCAGCCAGATGTGGTTGTGCATTTAGCAGCTAGAGTTGGTGGGATAATGGACAATATAACTTATCCTGTCGAGTACCTTGAGGAGAATACATTAATGAACACTAATTTACTCAGAGCTTGTCACGAGTACGATGTTGATAAAGTTATTGCTATGGGTAGCACGTGTATGTATCCTGATGTGTTAGATGAGTATCCGATGAAAGAAGAGGAATTATTCAATGGTGCTCCACCACCTGATAACTTTGCTTATGCTATGTCAAAGAGAGTTATGGCTGCTCAAATAGATTCTTACGTAAAGGAATATAAAAGAGATTGGTCTTATTTAATACCTTGTAATCTATACGGTGAACATGATAAGTATGAAGAACATCATAGTCATTTCGTATCAGCATTGATTAAAAAAATAAAGGAAGCAACGGATAGTTTAGAGATATGGGGAACGGGTAAACCATTGAGACAGTTCATGTATGCTGGCGATTTAGCAAGAGTGATTAAGTATGTAATAGAGAACAACATCAAAGGTAATTATAACGTAGCGCCAGACTATGTTCACTCCATAGAAGAGATAACAAAAATAGGAATGGAATCGTGTGGTAAAGGTGACTTAGAAATAACTTACGATGGAACAAAGCCTGATGGTCAATATAGAAAAGATGTTGATTCATCAAAAATACTTTCAGTTATGAAAGATTTTGAATTTACAAGTTTAGGTGATGGAATTGCTAAAGTCTATGATGATTATTGTGAGAGATACGCGTGAAGAATGTAGTTTTTTTAATGGATATTGATTTAAGTGGTGAGGGTAGATACTCTAGCACGAGAAGACTACCCTATAAATATTCCATAAAGAGTTGGGAAAAATGGTGTTCTAAAAATAATTCAGAGTTATTTGTATTGAATGATTTGTTATTACCAAAAGACCAAATGGCTATCTGTTGGCAAAGATATTATTTGTTTGACATATTGGACGCTAATGATATTGAATTTGACCAAATACTTTCAGTAGATGCTGATACGATTGTTCATCCTGATTGTCCTAACTTCTTTGACTTGACAGAAAGAAAACTATGTGGTGTTCACATGAACGGAAGTTACGATTGGGTTATCAGAAGCATTGAGAATTATAGTAAGTATTTTTTCAACGGTCACATCATGGATTTTTGGAAGTATATTGATTGTGGATTTGTAATTGTAAATAAAAATCATAGGGATTTCTTCAAACAAGTTATTGATTTTTATAATCAAAATGCAGAAAACATAAGAAATGTTGAAAAAACTTGGCACGCTGGAACAGACCAAACGCCAGTTAATTTTTTAATTCATGAACACAATGTTGATTTTAAATTATTACCTTACGAGTATAATATGTGTGATTTGTTTAGAAAAGAAGTTTTACATGATGATTTATTATTTACAAAGTTAGGTTGGATATATCAGTACAACGGCATACCAAATAACAAAGAGGATTCATTAACCTATCATTGGATGAAAAAAACATACGAGTATTTATATGACTAAATTGAATAAAAAATATGTAATTGGAACTCACGTGATGTGGTTTGAAATAGAGATGTATGCTGACTTCATAGATGGCATGATAAATCTATTAGAAACCGTAGATAACAAACAGAATGTAACCATTGATTTATGTTTTAATATGTTACAACATTTTGAAAAGGTGGATACCGATAAGATTAAGAAACACGAGTTGGTAGTTAAATTCAAAAAAGGTGTGTCAACATTAGAGTCAATGGGATTTATTGTCAATCATGAAATCAAAGATGGTGATGAGTTTTATTTCCATGCTGATTATAGAAGAGATTTAAATTATAACTACTGTAAGAAAGTTGATTATGTAATGTGGGGTGAGACCGATAGTTTCTTTCCAAGAGAAGCATTTCAAGTTATAGAAACATTGGCTAACTACACGGATAAACAAGATATTCATAAGTATCTTTTAAGTTTTGCTGATAGAAAGATGTGGGATTCGAGTTGGGATCCATTGGTTCATGTGGATTATAGGGATGTTGAATTCATAGATGATGATAAGGGACACTTAAACCCTAATCAAGCTAAATCACCTATGTCAGTTGGAAAGATGAATGAGATAAATGCTAAAGCTAAAGACTTTGATTTTTCATACATTCAACAACCAAAGATAAGTGGTGCTTGCTTAGTGTTGTCGAGTGATTTGATAAAGTTTGGAGTGAATGTTCCATCTTGTTTACTATATAATGATGATGAGGGTTTATCGATAATGTGTCAAAAACTATTAGGTCAGAACTTTATGCAGTTCGTGTGTCAAAATATATTACACATTCATGCTAGAAGACATCCACAAAAAAGATTATACGTAAAACATGAAAATAATCCACACTCTTTTATTGGAGAAAAAAATAATAATTTTCAAGAATTTTTGAAATTATCAAAAGAGAATATACAAAAGTTAATCACAGGTCAAGGTAAGTTCAAAGAATACCAAGATTTAAAAAATATATTGGAGAGATAAAATGAAAAGAAGAGCATTGATAACTGGCATTACTGGTATGGATGGTAGCCATTTAGCTGATTTTTTATTAGAAAAAGACTATGAGGTTTTTGGCATTGAAAGAAGGTGTTCCACCAAAAACAGAATTAATACATCTCACCTTGAAGGTAAGATAACTTTTTTAATGGGTGACATGACAGACCAAAACTCTTTACTTAGGTGTTTGGAAAACTCAAATCCACATGAGGTATACAATTTAGCTGCTCAATCATTCGTGGGTGAGAGTTGGAACACACCCGAACAGTCAGGTGATGTCACGGGTGTCGGTGGTTTAAGGATGCTAGAAGCTATAAGAATGTATGGTAACAAGGATATTAAATATTATCAGGCATCAACATCTGAGATGTTTGGTAAGATGGAGGATTTAGCAAATGAGACAACTAAATTTCATCCAAGAAGTCCTTATGGGGTAGCAAAACTATATGCTCATTGGATTGCTATAAACTATCGTGAGTCTTATGATATGTTCAACGTCTGTGGTTTATTATTTAATCACGAATCAGAGAGAAGAGGTAGAGAATTTGTCACTCGTAAGATTACCGATGGTGTGGCTAGAATCCATTTGGGAATAGAAGATTACATTACTTTGGGTAATTTGGATGTAAAAAGGGATTGGGGTTATGCGCCCGATTATGTTGAGGCTATGTGGTTGATGTTACAACAAGACAATCCTGTTGATTATGTCATAGCCACTGGTGAGTTTCATACACTCGGTGATTTCTTAGAAGCATCTTTCAAACACATTGGTGTAACCGATTGGAAACCCTATGTAAAACAAAATCCAAAATACATGAGACCAGCAGATGTTTATTATTTAAGGGGTGATTCAACAAAAGCTAAGGAAGAATTGAATTGGACTCCGA
>MDTB01093138.1_pt1 | contig 11390 bp, 10 predicted proteins | sample 811161 | NCBI WGS metagenome assembly MDTB01 (sample SAMN05326650, study PRJNA326480) | marine metagenome | isolation source: seawater | place: Mediterranean Sea | collected 2009
AAAACCCCCCTCTACCAGGTAAAGCCAAGTCGGTGATCTTCTTGTTCATGTATGGCGGACCAAGCCACGTCGATACCTTCGACCATAAACCAAACCTTTACCCACTAGACGGCAAAACGATCGATGTAAAAACATTTGGACGCGGTGGCAAGAGAAGCAAAAGCCGCGTTGTCGGACCCAAGTGGGATTTCAAGCCCTATGGCGAGTGCGGGAAGATGGTTTCCGACTTGTTTCCACACGTTGGATCCTGTGTCGACGATATCGCTTTCCTTCATTCCATGACCGCAGAGTCTCCCATCCATGGTTCGGCCATGCTCATGATGAACGCAGGAAACTTGCTTTCCGGTCATCCCTCGATCGGTTCGTGGGTTAATTACGGTCTGGGCAGTGTGAACGAAAACCTGCCTGGTTACGTAGTGATGCTCGACAAGACCGGTGGACCAATCAGCGGGGCTAAAAACTGGTCAAGTGGATACATGCCCGCGAGTTACCAAGGAACCGTTTTACGTTCACAGGGTACGCCTATTTTGGATTTGGAAAATGCTCATGGTATGAAGCGGCCTGATCAACGCACTCTGCTCGATCACCTCAGGACGATGAACGAGGGGCACCTTTCGACCCGCTACGACAACACCAATTTGGCCGCCCGCATCGCTTCGTACGAGCTTGCTTACAAAATGCAGGCCTCCGCTCCCGAAGCCGTCGACCTCGATCAGGAACCTGAAAACGTCAAAAGCCTCTACGGCATCGATGGTTCGAAAACCGAAGATTTTGGTAGAAAATGTCTCCTCGCCCGCCGAATGGTCGAACGCGGAGTGCGCTTCATACAGGTTTACTCAGGCGGAAACCACAACGATGCCAACTGGGATGCTCATGGTGATCTGGTCAAGAACCATACCTACCATGCCGGTAACACCGACAAGCCAATTGCCGGTCTACTGAAGGACCTCAAACAGCGTGGCTTGTTAGATGAAACTCTGGTTGTTTGGGGAGGAGAATTCGGGCGTCAACCAACTGCCGAATATGCCAAGGGAACCGGGCGGGATCACAATTCCTACGGTTTCACTATGTGGATGGCCGGAGGCGGAATCAAAGGGGGTGTAAGCGTTGGGGAAACCGACGAGCTTGGAAGCATGGCTGTGGTCGATCGTTTTCACGTTAGACGACTGCACGCCACCATCCTGAGATTAATGGGCCTCGACCCCAATGATTTGACGTACTTTCACGGTGGTTTGGACAAAAGCCTTGTCGGAGTGGAAGGGGCTGATCCAATCGAACAGGTGATCGCCTAACCACCCTTTTATTCGATAGTTTAGATACCCGTTGCGTTCCAAACGCGCTTGGGTTATTCCATGAGCGGATGAACGGTATGAAGCCCCTGCTTTTGGATAGTCCTTCGGAGGAATGGAAAATGGATGGGGTTCCTGCGTATCGGGTCGAACAAGTACGCAATTGGATTTTTGAAAAAGGTGTTCTCAATTGGGACGAAATGACGAATTTGCCCGCCTCTCTACGAGCCGATATGAACAACCAGTGGGCGACTTCCCCCATGGAGAAAGTTCGCTCCCAAGGATCAACAGATACCACGCAAAAGTTCCTTTGGCGCCTAAGGGATGGTCAATTGATCGAGAGCGTGCTTATCCCGGCAACCAAAGGTTCCAGGGGCATGCGCTCTTCTCGCCTTACGCTTTGCGTATCAACGCAAGTCGGATGCGCTCTGGGCTGTAAATTTTGCGCCAGTGGATTGGACGGTTTGAAGCGAAACCTGACGACTGGGGAAATTACCGGTCAAGTTCTGCTCGCCCGCAACGAAGCCGGGAAACGGATCGACAACTTGGTTTTCATGGGCATGGGCGAACCCTTGGCCAATCTCCCTGCCCTGCTCCCTGCCCTCGATCAAATCCTTTCACCCAAGGGGCTTGGAATCGGCGCCAGGCATCTCACGCTTTCAACGAGTGGTTTAGCTCCCAAAATATTGGAACTGGCCAAATACCCCGCCCAAATCCGCCTGGCAATCTCCCTGCACGGAGGAGACAATGAGACCCGTCGAAAAATCATGCCGATCAATGACCGGTATCCCATCGAAGACCTCCTTGATGCGTGCGAAAAATTCATCAATGAACGAAAGAAGATGATTACCTTCGAATATATTCTAATTGAAGGGATCAACGACGATTTGAAGCAGGCGGAACTCCTTGCCAAACACGCCAAAAGATTGAATGCCAAAGTGAACTTGATTCCCTACAATCAAGTGGACGGTTTAGAATGGAGAAGACCTGAAATTGCTCAAATTCGGGCTTTTCATAAAAAAGTGGAACAAGGAGACGCTCCTCGAGTCACTCTCCGGATGGAAAAAGGACATGATATCGATGCGGCTTGCGGGCAATTGAGGCTCAGAGAGACTTCGGATAATTCTTCTTAAATACCGAAAGAGGGCGGCCTAAAAGGCAAGACACTGCTCAAAGATTTTTGATCTTGATATCCCGGATCACCCCCGTCGTGGCATAAGTACAAATGCCAAAGGGCACGGACATCTCGATCTCTCCGAATCGCATACTCACTTTCCGACCTTCGACGTCGGAGTCGATTACCATTTTGCTATCCAACCAGACCTGTAATTTTTCTTCCGTTACACGGAGCCTGACGTCGTACCATTTTTTGTCCTCGAAGACATAAGCGTCTCCGGTGTCGTTTTCCGATGCATCAAAATCGTCCAAGCTTGAAATACCTATCAACGACCCGCCCCATCCTCCAAGGATCAAAGTGGCATGTGAATCCTTGAAGGGAAATGTGAGACCACAAAAGAAATCGTTCCCCATTGTGCGCTTAGCTTGAAGCGTGACTTCATAGTTTATCTTGGGCAACTCAGTCTTTCCTTTCCAATGAACACCACTCAACTCGGCACCCATTTCAAGAACCATGCTACCATTTTCATCGATTTGCACTTCGCCCTTCCCGGCAAAATCTGTTCTTTCCCAATCATCTAGGTCTGATCCGTCAAAAAGGGTTATGTGGCGTTGGCACCCCAAAACAAAAAGCAGACAACTGCAAACGGCGAGTTTTGGAAAGGTTGATTTAATCACATTGCTCATAGGTTATAATCGTCTAGACGGGTAATGATTTCGGCAAGTACTAAGTGCTCGGGATGAACAACATTTACCTGAAAGCCAAGCTCGCCTGATTCAAGTGGTTCTAATATTTCGAACTGACTGGAAAGAAGTCCAGGATTGAAAAAATGACCCTTGCGAGCCTTGAGTCTCTGTTCAATAACTTCTTGTGAAGTGTGCAAATGGACAAAGATTAGCTTGGTATCGTCCGATGTAAGAACTTCTCGATAAGATTTCTTGAGTGCCGAGCAACTGACAACAAGTGAATTACGGTTTTCCTGGAAAAGATTTCTTAATTTGTCTAACCAACTCAGCCGGTCTTCGTCATGTAAGGGAATTCCCTGCGCCATCTTTTCTTTATTTTCAGCACTGTGATAGTCGTCGCCTTCAATGAACTTCAAACCCATTCTTTTCGCCAAGGATGTTCCAATGAGAGATTTGCCGCATCCGGAGACCCCCATCAGGACAATTATGCGGACCTTTCCTTCCACTTGCCGAAAAAGACTTAGGTATCTTTTGGCTTTTCGATTACTTCGACCTCATAGCCTTCTGGGGCATCTACGAAGGCAAAGACCGAACCCGATGAACTCTTAGTCGGGCCATCACTAAATGAATAGCCCACTTGGTCGAGGTGCTCGGCGAATTCATCCATGCTGTTTACTTCAAAAGCTAGATGCATCAGATCCTCTTGAACTTCAACGTTCCCGGAACCAGGGAAGTAAGTGATTTCAATTTCTTCTTCGCTATTGGGCACGGAGAGAAAAACAAGTTTGGAACCCCGGGGCGATTCGTGGCGACGGGAAACTTCCAATCCGAATACTTTGGTGTAAAAATCAACGGTACGGTCCAAATCATTGACCCGCATTCGGGTGTGAAGTAATTTTGTAACGACCGTAGGCATACCCAATCTCAAAAAGGTCGTTAGAAACCAAAGGTGACCTTGTTCACGCCCGCTTCAGAGCATGCATTCAAGACACTTATGGCCGCCTGATGCTCCGCGATACCGGATGAATCAATCTGAACTTTCAGTTCGGCCTCGGCTTTCGTTTTGGCGCCGGAGCTTATCAATTGATCGCGCATCCCTTTCTGTTGCTTGAGGTTTCCAACCAAATCAGGCATCTCGAAATCCGTACCATCCTCGATTTCAGATCCGTTCAAGTAAACTTCTCCTTCGTCGCCGATCTTTACCTTACACATCTCCATTGGCTTGAGATCGCTACTTTGAGGTTTTCCCGGTAATTGGATTGAGAGCTCGGCTTCGGGTTGCTTGAGCATGGTCGTAACCATAAAGTAAATGAGCAGAAGGAAGGTAACGTCGATCATCGGGGTCAGGTCAACCGTATCCTCATCCGCCAATATTTTTTTCAAAGTTTCCATTTGTCGTACCGCTTTCTCCTAGGATGGTGGACCCGCGGCGACTTGCCAGGTTCCAAAAATGATATCCGCTTGCCCGGCATTGCCGACTTCCTTCATTACGTCTTGTACCACCGCATGAGTCACCTTCGGGTGAACCCGTAAAAAGACCTTCCATTCAGGATTCTTTTTTACGACGGTTCCGACTTGTGAAAGATCAATTTCCGCTTCCCCCCAATAGTATTTTTGTCCTTCGGGCGTCTCGTCTATACTGATAATCGTTCTCGGCGGAGGTTGTTCCTTGACGGTCGAATTTCCCGCAACAGCCATGGCGGACAATTCAATGTATTGCTCGGACATTCTTTGAGCTACGACCATGAAGAAAACAATCAGAAGAAAGACAACGTCGATCATCGGAGTAAGATCAGGGGCATCGTTTGTCTCCGGTGGTTTGAAACCTTTCATATTCTATCTTGGCCCGCGTGCTGAATGCTGTGAATGAATTGGCTTAAATCAAGCGGGGGGCATGGGAGGGGCATCAGGGCCGGGAACACCGGGGTCAACGGCTTCTTCGTAATATTCTTCGCCTTCTTCGCCATCAAAGCCACCGCGTGCCGCACGGACCAAGGTGAAGACCATTTCACCGGCAACCCGGTTCACCTCGGCCACAATGGTACCAAACTTGGTTTTGTAAATAAAGTAGGCAATAAGTGTGGGTATTGCCACAACCAGACCCGAAGCGGTCGTCCAAAGAGCACTACCAATGTTACCCGCCATCTTCTGACTGGATTCTCCTCCCATTCCAGAGTCTTGGAGAACGGTAAACGCCCCAATCATACCTACCACTGTTCCGAGCAGCCCAATCATGGGAGCGATCGAACCGATGGTGTTAAGCAAATTGATCCAGGTGAAAGGCTTGGCGAGCTCGAGACCGGATGTTTCTTCCAGGCCTTTTTCAATGGACTCGATATCCAGTTCGTCATCTTGAATGCGCACAAGGCCACCCTTCATTACAGAAGTAACGGGGAGTTTGTATTGTTCACAAAGGGCGATCGCTCCGTCAATATTGAGATTTTGGAGTTCCTGCATGATCGGTTGCACGACGTCGGCTTTGACGAAAGCTCCCTTTCGAATGGCGATACCATTGTAAATGATCAGAGTGATACCACCGAGTGTAAGGATAGCAAAAGGGATTAGGAAAGTCCACCCCAGCGAGTCCATCAATTGAGTTCCGAAGCTCTTACTTTGAGCTTGAGCGGCTGTCACCAGCAGGTCTGGGCAAAGCACAACGAAGGCAAGAGTTAAAATGAAAAGTAAACGGGTGTAACCTTTATTCATAATGATTATTGTATGTTTATAGCTATGATTGCCATGAGCGGGAAGCGGGTCAACCAAGGATTGAAATTTTATGCAGGGGGAGGCAGACCGTTCAACTTTTTCTCGCTCAAGCCTTCCCACTTGGTGGATTTGTAGAAAATATTCACTTGCTTGTATACGTTTCTGGCCGCATCGAATAGCTTGAGTTTTTCGTAGGCATCGCCGGCCATCATGAGCGATTCCGGCAACCAATCCAATCCGACTCGGGCCGAGATGATACCCTCGGTTACCTCAAGCACTGATTGGCGGTACTCATCCGCCGCTTTATACTCGTCACCTTGGGCTTCGGACCTCCTGGCATACTGAACTCGGACCAAGGCGCGAACCAATTTGTATAGAGAGTATTCGCCCGATTGCCTGGGAGGCGGTTTCTCGTCGATTTTTTTGAGGGTTTGCAAAGCCGTATTGAAATATTTGGAGGCGTAGGCCAAGTATCGTTTGTCCTTGGCTGCTGCCCTGGAATATTGCTCATACAGTTTGACGTAACAATAAATCGGCCAAATCCGCAAAATATCCTTATAAGGACTGTTGGGGGATTTCATGACGATGGGAGCTAATCTCGAGTACTCCGAAATCGCATCATTATATAAACCTTGAGCACGCAGAGAGTCGGCTAGCTTCAGGTAGGACGCATGATCTCCGGTGTTGTTTCTAATGCTTACCCTTTGCAACAAGGCACGGGCGGATTTGGCGGACTTGGCGTCCGCTGAAATCATTTTCCCAGCCAAGTTCAGCGCCTCCTCGGAAAACTCACGGTACCCGAATTCATCCAACTTGGTTAGGTTGATGCGGGACAAGACGTAAAAGGCTTCGTCGAACTGCTCCATCGCAACAAGAGCCTGAACATAAGTCAGGCAAGCATCGTGAATAGAGAAATATTCTTGGGGGATTTCAAGGAAAAGCATGACCCGATACAAAACAGGTCGAAGTCCGGAGAGAAGTCTCGGGTCGTATTGTTCGTTGGATAGAAGATCCAAGGCCTTCTTGGTATCATTGGGCCAAGCGAATTCAAAACGTGAGATGTTCTGCTTTTTCAAGCCGCGGAGTTCCAACTGCAATTGACCGGCACCCTCGAGTTTTGCATAGATAATGCCCTTCGAGCCATCGATCCCAAGTAAACTCATGTTTCTTGGTTTGGTTCCGTAATAGACTTTCACGGGCAAAGCACCCTGATTGGCCTTGAAGTAATCGGGGGTTTTGCTCTGCCCATGGGAGAAAGCCGAAAAAAGAAAAAGTGAGAGCAGAAGGTACTTGATCATTTGAGGAACTTTCTTTGCCACGCCAAATACTGCTTATTCACGTTGCCGATTTGGTCGACCTGCCCCAACTGCTCGTAGCAACTGATTGCCTGGTCATAAGCTTTTGGCACCCAAGTAACGGCACTGGGAAAGCTCAAGGTGGTCTCGAGGTAAAGGAAGGCGGCATCGGGGAATTGCTTCAGAGCTTTCTTGCACTCTCCCATCATGTAGGAAGATTGAGCCCGCTCGGTCAACGGAGTATCGGAATCACTCCTCACTTCGCTAAAGGAAGCATAAGCTCGATCCAAAGCCGAATCGTCTTGGGTTGATTTGCCGACTTCGAAGAGGCTCTGGCCTTTCCTAATTCGAGCGTCGTTGGCTTTTTCGTGGCCCCAGGAATTAGCGAGTGCAGAATCGTAATGATCAGCTGCTTTGGCAAAGTTTCTTTCTTTTTGCCTGGCTTGACCAAGCATGTAGTGAGCGTCGAAAAGAAATTCACCACCCGTGTCTCCGAAGACTTGGGTGAGGCGTTCCATTGCGGCTACGGCATCTGCCGTTGAATTTTGGGCAATCAGCTTTTCCGCCATCCATACGAGTACTCCCGGGCTGGCTACCGGAAAATCGCTTCTTTGAGGATTGTAATTACCGGCAGCCGTGGAACCGGCTCGGTCGAGAGTTGCCCGCATGCGCAAGTCCAAGGCACGCTGACCACCTGCCGATGCTTCTTCGAAAAGGGTTACGAAAGCAATCTTGGGGGAAAGGTTCTCGGGGAAATTCTCTCGGAGAGTTTTATATTTTTTTAAGTAGCCTCTAAACTTGGAAGCATAATCTTCGTTGATGAAAATGGCGGAGCGAAATTTGGTAACCTCGGTGTAAATATCCGAATCCATTCCATCGTATTGAGATGAGAGGAAAGGCAGGAGCTTCTTTCTGTCTTTGAGGATCTCTTCCACAGTACCGGAAATGGTTTCCTCAACGCCCTTGCGATCCCTGTAAGTAAAGCTAACCGGTTCGGCAGGGTTGGGGATAATTTCTCCAACTTTACTAGCCTTGCCTTCACGAACGTCTACTTCATCGGCTTCTTTGAAAAGCTTCTGCAAAAGATCGAGCGTTTTTCCATAAAGGTCATCGTATTCCTTGAACTTGGAGGAGTATTTTTTCAGGATACCATCTACGCCTACATTGTTTGGGTCATTCCCAAATTTCTTGATGTCAGCGTAGTACATCTCGAGCATCTCGGAGGGACGACCTTGCTTTTCGCAGGCAAAGCCGATTTTTTCGGTAGCCTGAGAAACACGGGCACCGTCGGAATCGGAATGTTTTTCGTTGTACTCTCTATAAAGAGCTTCCATTTCGGCATAGCATACAAGCGTAGCGAGCTCGAATAATTCTCCATAATCTATTGCCTTGTCCTGGTTCAAATCGAAATCGGAAAAAGGTTTGTCAGTCTGAATCTTGGCAGCGGTGAATTCGGAAGATTGCAGAACCTCGTCCTTGTTTTTGTCGAAGCTCAGGTAATGATCCACCAAGCCCTCGGGATTATTGGCGATCCTTTCCAATAAACCACCCTCGTTGAAGGTTGCGTCGGTGAGGAGCCGCATGTCTTCGGTCTTTTCCCGAACTAGTTTATAGCTCTCTCGTGCTTTGGAAATTTGCTTGTAGGTGGGTTGCTCGTCTTGCTTGACTTCACTGATGGCGAGATCTCCCAAACTTAGGTAGGCCGCCGGTATCTCCTTGTCGTCCGGGTAATCCCGAACAAATTGCTCGAACAATCGTATGGCGTTCGGGTTGTCGTCCTGAGCGCCTTGAAAAGCGACGGCCAATCGAAAAAGAGCGTCCTTCTCACTCGACTTGTCCGGGTAATGACTGGCTTGGCCATTTTTGGACCATTTGTCGTTAATGTTTTCTTCTCCGGTGCTTACCGTTCTACCCCCTCCAACTTTGTCGGTAATCTTCCAAATTGACCCGTTGAACCACATGAAAAAGCCTTCTCCATTGGTGTAAACATTGGTTTCTCGTCCTTTCGGATACTTTTCTCCAGTCGGAAGATAAATTCCATTGGGATCGGGGATTACAATTGGTTCGGGTTCAGGAAGTTCTTCTTCGGGCTCTTCTTCTGCGGGCTTTTGTTCTTCGGGGGATGCATTAGCCTTATCCTCGGGCAAGGGAGTCTCGTCTCCACCGCATGCCCAAAAGAAAAGGCAGGAAAGAGCCAACACCAACCACTTGAAAAGAACCGAGTTATTCCGTTTCATTGGCATCTTGAGCAGGCTGATTGTCATCCGGATCGGAGTCAACTTCCTGTACGAGGTTCGGGTCTTCGAGAGGCAAACCTTGGACCGATACTCCGACGACGGGAGCCAGCAAGGGTTTTGCCTCGTTGAACTTACCCGTAGCGAGCAACGCGAGACCACTCATGTAATGAGCGCTTGGCATGGCAGGGCTATCCCTGAAATTCGGAAGGTTGACGTAGCCCTTGGACTTGTTCATCACGCCATTTTCATAGCCGGCGAACTTTTCGAGCAAATCTCCGTATCTCTTGAGTTTAAAATACACAGACCCCATCATATTTACGAAATCCTTGGCGTATTTCTTGTCTTCGTCTTTAGCTCCGGATTTGTGAGCCAAGGCAAGATATTTGTCGCAAAGATCGAAGAACCTGTCGTAGTAATCGTTCGACTTTTGCTTGGCGGTGTCCGCACGGTTCCTTTCGGAAGTGGATACTGCATTTTGCAACGCAACGGCTATCTTGAGTTGGTTTTCAGCCTCCAATCTGTAGGCGTTCGCCATTATGAAAGTAACGTCGGGCCTGAATTTCATCCACGACTCGTTCTTCAAGTATTCTTCACCGAGTTCGATTGATTTTTCGCGGTGTTTGACCGTGTTCGCGGAAGCAAAAGCCGCGTATATGAAGTTTTCGACGCTCTTGTGCTTCGGAAAGTCCTGATAGAGCCAATAGAAAGCCCAAAAAGATTCCCAATCCCTTTTGGTTTCCTGAAAGTTCTCTGCCTTCCTCCAACGAAGGGTGGTGGTGAAGGAGGGAGTTTTCTTAACCAAGGCCAATTGACCTTTGGCGTTGGTCAGTTTCATGGAAAGAGCATTTGATTTGTCCTTGAGGATGCTCAGTCGTCTTTTCGGCAGAACCGAGGCTTTGAGTGCCAAGAATTGTTCGATCTGAGAAACCTCGGTTTGCAATCGTTTCTCGCGGTCAGTGTAAAAAGCGGCAATCTCCTCCGTCGTCATGGTTAAGGCGTAAAACAAGGATGCCTCCACATGCCTACCAGCACCTTTAAGTTGAGATGCACCCTGCATGAGGTTGACGTTGAGTCTCAAGTCATAGCGAGCGGGGGTGTCCCCGGAAAGGCGAGGAAGGAGAGGGAAGACTTCGTCAATGCGTTTGGTCACGACGAACATCTCCGTCAAACAGGAAACCGCATATGCGGAACGGTCTTCATCCTTGGCCAAGTCGGCGAATTTCAACAAATCCCTGAAAGAGGGCTCCCCCTTGACCCAATCCTGTACGATGTGATAACACTGAGCACGACCAAAATATAAATTCAAGAGTTCGCTTCTTTTGAGAATTTGCTTCTTGTAGGGTTTGCTTGGGTCAAGCAAAGTCTCAATGACCCGGGCCGCTTCTTTCCACTCATGGAGTGCCCGAAGGCAATCCGTTCTCCTCTGCATGGCCATGACGGCTTTGGGGTCGTTGGGAAATTTTTCCGCGAAAAAACCAAAGGCGCTGGCGGCCTTACCGAGAAAATCCTGGTTTCCAGTCTTGCCGAAGCTTTGCAGATAACCAATTCCGCGAACAAAACCAAATTGCTGAAGTATCTTTTCCACAGCCGGGTCTTTTTCATCCTCAAAGCGAACCTCCAATTCGTCCAAAAAGGGTGAAGCTCCGGCAAAATCTCCTTTGCCTATCATGGTCTGGGCCTCCGAAATGACCTGTCGAAGGGGCATGTCTGCGGGGTTCTGACCGAAAACAGAACTCATTGCAAAGCATGCCAAGCAAAATAAGCTGGCAAACTTCATAAAATCGAACTTTTGATTCATTGTAATCAAGGGCAGTGAGGGGCGTAATAAAAGCTGCTGATTGCTCTTCTCGCAAGTCTTTTTTCCAACGCCTATTTTTATCCGCTTACTCTTGTTGCTTGTTCACGCAACACGGACAATCCATAACAAGATGGTCGGTTGCAACTTCCTTGAGTTCCAATACCGTATTGATTGACGCCTCGTAATGATCGGCCTTTACCCGGTGTCCGAAAGCGCACCCGGGCGGCGGATTAATCGGTGAAGGCACTTCTCCAGGAATGAC
>MDTB01112346.1_pt1 | contig 11390 bp, 7 predicted proteins | sample 811161 | NCBI WGS metagenome assembly MDTB01 (sample SAMN05326650, study PRJNA326480) | marine metagenome | isolation source: seawater | place: Mediterranean Sea | collected 2009
CAGCAAGTTCTGAATAGGTATAGTAAGCAATGGGCACGGCAACCACAAAGATTAGCACCGCAATGGCAGCCGACACCCCCATTAATACCCAAAACGACAAACTGGCGAACTTGTTGTCCCAATCGTCTCGCTGAATCAGGTTCTGACTGATGCCTACGGTGATAAATAAGTTACAGAACTCGACGACCATCAGGCACACTGCCACCAGACCAAATTCTTCAACACCCAGAATTCTGGCCATAATGGCGTAGACTACGAAATTGACAACCTGGGCAAAGCCATTTGCCGATAAGTTGAAAAAAGCGCCCGTAATCGATTTTGCTTTTAGTGACATGAACTACCGCATAAGGTTATTAGAAAAGAACAGACCGGGTTCACGTTAAGCAAAAAACCTGCCTATTGCACTATTCCATAAATAAAATCTTCACCATCAGCTGTTAACTGGCTAAAATTATTTATATGAAAGGCTGGCGCTACCGGAAGTCGGGTTTGTTGGCCGTTGCTGAGAATTTGCCGTGCTTTTTCAACATTGACTAACTCAGCAAACGCATAAGGTATAGTAATTGAACCCATTACTTTAGGCTCGGCCCGTTTAAGGTTTATCAGGTAGTTATTTACAAACGTACTCCCGTCAAAATCTTCCTGGTCAAGCAGATTATACCCTACTGCGTTGTTGTCGTGTTTAGTGATAACCACATTATTTTGAGCATGAGTAAGCAGCGTACTGTCTTGTTGAAATCGTGACGCGGTAAAGCCATTCCGATTTACCGCGATTAAGTTATGAAACAGATAAGACTTGCCAAACGCGCCGGTGAGCAAGCCGCCCAGCTTAATAGCAGCCCATTGCTTTCCCGTAGTGTCGCCCAGGTCGTGAATATAGTTATTAAACACAAAACTTGGCCCCACCCGGGTAGGGATAGCGCTGACCCCGGTGTAGGTATGAGAAATATCATTGTTATAGACCAATACATTGTATTGCCCACCATCAATCTCAATACCATCATCGTTGCTGTAGGCAAGTGTATTGTCATAAATGGCTGAATCGCGCACAAAACCGCCCAGCGCAGAGGCATTTTTCCGTCCTTCAATAACATCGTTAAAACGGTGCTCAGGTTTTCCGGTAAACGTATTATTACGGATAATTACCTGCCCTTTGTACTGCGGATCTGGGTGGTTCGCGTGAGCGAAAAATGCATTCGGTCCTTTAGGATGGCCGCTACGCCAATCATTCGCCATGGGGCGCGGGTCGTGAATGGTGCAGTTTTCGATAGTAATCACACCACTTTGGCGTAAATAAATAGCCGAGTCGTAATTAATTGGCGCGGCGTCTTCAAGTTCAAACGCGACTCCATTTTTCATAACATTAGGTGCGCGCCCCCAATTAGCAATATCGCATTGATTAATCCAGATATGATGCGCCTTATTGGCGTAAATACTGTGAGTACGGCCCCCGCGAACGGTGATGTTCTCAAAATAAATATAACTGTTGTCGCCAATATTAATGGCATGTTTTTCGGGATCGTCTGCGCGAATAATGGTATCCGGGTCGCCGACGATCTTGACCCAGCCATTTTTGTCGCCCTCAATGCCAAGGGCTTCTAAATCTAATGTGCCGCCCTGGTAAATGTCTGACAGGTGATACACTTTGTCAGGATTGATGGGGGGCGTATCAGCTTTGGTGGTAAATATTTTTTTAAACTGGTTTTGCTGTTTGTCTGGTAAGTCGATGGTCAATTGCAGCTCATAGCGAGTGGCGGCTGATAAGTACACTAGGGGGCCGGTATGTACGCCAGTTACTGGCTCGTAAACCAAAGAACGCGCTGCTTGCCACGTGTTACTGCTATTTGCAGCATTGTCACCGGCAATACGAAACTTCACTGACACTTCGGCTTCTTTAGGTAAGTGCTGCACAGTAACACTGGCTGACTCTATCAGCGGTTGTACAAAAATTGTATCGCGGGTCATTGAGTCAGGATATAGCGGCTTCGTTAATACCCCGGTAGACGCTGCCCATTTGGTCAGCTTTTTAGAATCAAAGGCCTGTTGCTGTGCTAGCTGACGATACAATGCGTAGCGGTCAAGTGGAAACAACAACATGGCCGAGCGCACGACTGAACGGGTCTGATAGCGTGAGTCTTCAGCCACTTGTTTAACCGCTTCGGTAAGGCTGTTTTTGGCGTACACCGCCATTAAAATTGCAGCAGCCTCGTCAAACTCAGAGGGGTTGAGCTTTTTTAGCATGTGCTTATATTGACCGTTTTTCTTAAGTTCGGCTACCACACGCTTTGTGTCTGCGAGCGCGCGCTCGCCTTGCTTATCCATTGCATCAAACGCGGCTTTGCCGGGCTGGCCGGCGATCAGGCTTTCACGGGTAAGCTCAGAATAATCAGGCTGTGCCGCTGCTTTTGCGCCACCAATCAGAAAAACAAATGCGCACAAAATGCTGAAGATAACGGTTTTTTGCATGTAACAAGGCTCCTTCAAAGAAACAACAGCGCCACAGTGACAACAACAGAAGTGGTCTTGTAGCGCCAATCAAACATTGCGCGACCACCACTTTGTATCGATACCATAAGTTATATAAAGGGTATCGATAATTATGTTTGTCACTATAAAATGTTGAGCAGTTAGCTCAATAGCCTGTTAAGCAAGTTACATGCACAGTAAAAGTAATGGATATAATTACCCATAGAACAGGGCACCCACCACATTAGCTTTTAAAACTGATGTTTTACCGAGGCGCCTAAATCGGCAGCCCACGCCAGATCGTTACGAGCGATAGTATGGACTGCGCTGCATTGCAGGCTATACAAAGCGCTGTAAGCACTGGACGAAGGCAGGCGAAGATGATGTAGCAGCGCATAAAGAAACAACGAGCAACGATTTGCAGAGTCATTACAATGAACATAAATACTGGCACCACTGGCCAGTAATTTTTGAGTTTCATTTAAATACTGTTGCAACATAGCCACATCTGCGGCTTTTGAAGGCCGGCTTATCTCTATTGGCATCCAGCGCCATTGTATGTTGCTTTTATTCAGAAGCTTTTCAAGCGCTTTACTATCTTCCGTAGAGGTTTGTAAGGATACAATATGACTGACCTGAGCCTGTTCTAAACCAGGCAGGTCTTGTTGTTGAGGACGAGGCCCCAGCGTGATCCGGCCAACACTGGTATTAAACCAGCTAAGCGCAGCTGGAACGGTACAACTTGAATCAGACTCAGTCATGGTTCTCCGCGATGACTCACATTACAAAATAATAAATAGACAAATAATGACAGAGACAACCGCCAAGAACAAACAAATGCCATATTGCGTGGGTGTATTTTACCTTTTTTGCGACGTAAAACAGAACCCCTATACTAAAACAAAGTCCGCCACCTACAAGCAGCCACAGGCCGGGCCCCGGCATCGCAATATATAATGGGTAAATAACGCCCAGTGCAATCCATCCCATTAATAAATAGGTTGCTACCGACACTTTGGGAAACCGATGCTGAGCCACCAGTTTAAAGGCTACTCCGCCTAACGCCAGCACCCAGATTAGCGCAGTCATAAAGATGCCCAGCCAGTCACCAATAGTGACTATTAATAATGGCGTGTAGGTACCTGCTATCAATAGATAAATAGCGCTGTGGTCAAAGAGTTTCAGCAACCCTTTAGTACGTTGATGGTGAATAGCGTGATACAGCGTAGAGCTTAAGAACATTAAGATTAAGGTAGAGCCGTAAACGGCGGCTACTGACATTGCCAGTGGATCTTGCGCCTTTAACAACATAAAGATGAGCCCGGCCACCGCCGCCACAAACCCTATGCCGTGACTAATCGTATTCATCCACTCTTCAGCCAGCGAATAAGCCTGAGATTTAACAGAGGTCATCAAAAGGGCCCTTTTGCGGCAAACATGAAAGTAGATTGCATTCTAGCGTACAAGTGTACACTCAAAAAGGAAGGTCAATCAATATTAAGCGTAAAGCCAACGCTGCCAGCCAAAGACTGTAGCGGCGCTAATGCGCTATCTGGCAGGGCCAAAATAAGATGTACATGTTGGTCGTAATTTACACTTGACACTTTACCGCCATGTTCGTGGGTAAAGTGGCGTAAAAACTGCTCGTGTTTAAAGTCGGTAGTTACACAACACTTTGTTAAAACAACATGTTCAGCAATAGGTAGGCTTTCTAATGTGGTTTGTGCGCTGCCAGAATAGGCTCTGACTAATCCCCCGGCTCCCAGTTTAATACCGCCGAAATAGCGTACCACCACCACCATTACATCTCCCACCTGATTATGCTGTAACACATTCAGTATGGGCTTTCCTGCGGTACCAGAGGGTTCGCCATCGTCGGCCATGGCAACACTTTTCGGTTGGTTTGGGTCTCCGAATAAATACGCCCAACAGTGATGACGAGCATCAGGATAAGCAGCTTTAGTTTGTTCAAGAAACGCTTTGGCCTGCTCCCGGTCACTGACTTTTTGAGCGATACCAATAAACGCGCTTTTTTTGATCTCCAGGCGGGTCTGATGCCAGCCTGTAGGAATAAAATAGGACATAGCCAAAGATTATACCCGGGTCACGACCTGGTTGCTATGTATCGGTATAGCAAATTTATACTTAGGTGTGCGTGATTACACGTCTTTGCATACACGAAGTCTAAAGCATGGTCTATGCTTTAGGTTTATCCACTATAGATACTGATTTAAGAAGTATGCGAATAGCCACCTACACCGGAAATAGCCTGATAATTGGCGCTGTGCTTATGCTGGGCTCTTTTTTTATTTCTTATGAGCTAATACAAAAAGAACGGCAAGTTTCCTTCGTAGGGCCGGTACGTGAATTTGTAGAACTTAAAAACGAACGTTTTGAAAATCTGAATTATGAACTCATGTCTATTGAAAGCTTTTTTTTATCCTCTACCGGGGTGGATGAAAAAGAGTTTGGCAGTTTTATCGAGCCTATATTCGAGCAAAGTATTATTGTGAATACAATTTTGTACTATAACGCTCAGGCTGCAACTTTACAGCTTAAACAGCCTACCTACTGGCACTCTTTTAACGGCGAGTTACCTGTAGAATTACATGATTTAGAAGAAAATCTTTCGTCTATTAATCCTCAGCACATGCGCACATCTGAGGCCATCACCTCTCCCATTATCACAGGTAAGCAAGATACGGTGATCCCGGTAATTTATAAAATGCAAAACAACGAAGGAGTGGTTGTTTTGTTAATAGACTTTAAGCGCGCTATGCGCAGCATTCTTAATCATGAAGTGTCTAAAGAGTTTTTTGTCTATAACGAAGAAGAGAAGGTTATCTTCAAAAACATTGAGGAAAGCACATTAGGTTCTCAATATTTTGAAGAAGATCTGTTCTTTTTTGATGATTACTGGAAAGTCAGAATCAACGATAAAAACAGTTTCAGATACTACCTGTACTATCTGATTCCAATGTTTACTCTGCTATTTTCGATATTTTTGTTTTATCTGTTTCGCTATTCGGTCCGTCTCAATAAGGCGAACAAAGAAACCGATGAAGCCATAACCAAGCTGCAGTTTGCCCAGGAAAAAATCATCGAATCGGAAAAAATAAGCGCGATGGGCGGGCTGGTTGCCGGCATCTCGCATGAAGTTAACACCCCTGTAGGCATCAGTATCACCAGTGCATCGCATCAGCGCGACCTGCTTGATGAGTTAAAACAAGATTTTGAAAATGGCGTACTGGACTCGGAAAAGTTTGAAGACTTTCTATCTGCCAGTTATGACATGGTTGATATGACCTTAAAAAATATGCAGCGGGCTTCAAAACTGGTCGCCAGCTTTAAACGGGTCGCGGTTATCAACGCAGACGAAGCCGCCGATATTGAACACATAAATTTGAATACGCTAATTGATGACTTCATTGCAGATTATGCGCTGCATAATTCTGCGCAGATAATACAGTTTAGTACTCGTTTTCCTGAAACTTCATGGGTAAATACTTATCCTGCAGTAATCACCCAAATATTGTCTCATTTAACTTCGAACACGCTTTTGCACGCTTTTAAACCAGGTCAACGCCAATGTGACGTGTTAATTGCGATACGGGCATACAAAGATGGCTATGCCGTTCGCTTTAGCGACAACGGCGTAGGGGTTCCGCAACACGAGCTACGTAAAATAACAGAGCCATTTTTTACCACAAAACGAGGCGCGGGTAACGCCGGTTTGGGGTTGCCGGTGGTTTACAATCTGGTCAAAAGCAAACTAAAAAGTGACTTTAACCACGGCAGTGTTGAAGGTCAGGGGTTGTGGGTGTCTTTTACCGTGCAGAATTTAGAAAAGGAGTAAAATGTGGGAGCGAATCCGTTATTTGCAAAGAAAACCGGGGTAATAGCACCCAAAGCAGAGCCTCAGCCTGAAGTGGCACTGGGCTATAAAGTGTTGATTGTTGATGATGAAACCGAAGTACATCGGGTAACCGACCTGACCCTCAAACGGTTTCGGTTTGATGGCAAAAAAATTCAGTTTCTTCACGCTTATTCAGCTAAAGAAGCCATGGAAGTGTTTCAGCAAGAGCCTGATATCGCACTGGCATTGGTTGATGTGGTGATGGAGAACGATCATGCAGGGCTGGACCTGGTGCACTGGGTACGGACTGATTTAAAAAATCATTTGTGCCGGCTGGTGCTACGTACAGGTCAGCCGGGCCAGGCGCCAGAGCATGAGGTCATCGAAAAGTACGACATAAACGACTACAAAGAAAAAACAGAACTCACCAGTCAAAAATTAAAAACACTGATGTACGCGGGTCTGCGCTCCTATCGTGATATTTATACCATTGAAGAACACCGCAAAGGTTTAAAGCAAGTTATTGAAAGCACCGGCAACATGCTGAAAACCAATTCAATGAAGGTTTTTGCTACGGCCGTATTAAGCGAGATTATGAATTTATTACAGCTTGAGTCGAGTGCCGTATATTGCTCAACTCACGTGGGCCCTGAAGATGATGAATCGAAAAGCAGAATATTGGCCGCCACCGGCGATTTGGTCGAAAATCTGGATAACGCAGATATGTCGCGCCTGCCTGAAAAAGTCAGGCAACAATTTGAGCGTGCCTTAGCCGAAAAAAGCTCGTTTTATTCGAGCGAAGGTTATGTGTTTTATACCCGGACAGACGGTGGGCACGAAAACCTGCTGTATATCGACTTATGCGAAGACCTTAGTGCGGCGCAGCGCGAATTTCTAGAAATATACTGTGTCAATGTTGCTTTAGCGTATGAAAATTTGCAGATGAGTGAAGAAATTTTCGAAACTCAGCGAGAGTTGGTTTACCTGTTAGGCGACGCGGTTGAGATGCGCAGCAAAGAAACCGGTGCTCATGTGAAGCGCGTCTCTTTAGTATCTTACAAGCTGGCACAATTGTACGGGTTGAATGAAAACGAATGCCTTACTGTAAAACGAGGCGCGCCACTGCATGATTTAGGCAAAGTAGCGATACCCGACAGTATTTTGCACAAGCCGGCTAAACTTGACAAAGAAGAGTGGCAACTGATGCAGGAACACGCGCAGGTTGGCTACGATATTCTCAAAAAATCCAAAAAACCGATATTAAAAGCAGCAGCTCAAATTAGCTTAACACATCACGAGAAATGGGACGGGTCGGGGTATCCACAGGGGCTCAAGGGTGAAGAAATTCCGGTGGCGGGACGGATTACCGCACTTGCTGATGTATTTGATGCTCTGGGTTCGAAGCGCGCTTACAAAGATGCCTGGGACAAAGACAATATTAAACAGTTGCTTACCGAGCAGCGCGGTAAACATTTCGAACCAAAGTTAATAGATTTGCTGTTAGAGAACTTTGATGAGTTTTGGCATATCCGGGAATGCTTTCCAGACAGCAAAGCGTGATTGTTGCCCTAATAGCAAACAAGGAGTAAATATGGATTGTGCACTGGAAGCTCAGTTTATCGACAACGGAGATAGCTGGTCGCTGTTGCAAATGTACTTCAAGCATTCGACAACATTAGCCCCTATGCAGGCGTTGACATTGTGGTGCCAGTTTAATGATAACGATTTTGTGCAGGTTACCAATGATGAGGCAACTTTTAATACAGTACCTGCTGACGAAGCCCTTTCCTGGATAGACACCCCATGTTCATATCGTTGGTGTGCCCCTGAACACCTTCCCACCGCTATGCGCAGCCTGCACAGCGGCGGCTGCCTGGTTGGGGCCAAAAAAACGGAACATGCTACGTGTATTCTTATCGGTTTTACTGACTCCAATGATGCGCAATATCATGCCTCTACAGAAGCCGCATTCGAACACTATTTAACCCATCTGTACCGGGCTAGCTGTATTGGTCAGATGGGTACACAACAAAAATACATTGATAACTTACAAAAGCAGCTGTCTAAAAACGAATCTATGTCTGCACTAGGTGAGATGGTAGGCGCAGTAACCCATGAAATTAACAATCCTATGGGGGTGGCGATTACCGGACTGTCGCATCTGAAATGTGAAGTAAAACGGTTGGTGAAAGATTTTGAAGAAGGTGCTTTGACCGAGGTTTCATTTGGTGAGTTTGTTGAAGAATGCACTGACTGCTGTCACTTGCTTGAGTTTAATTTAGAGCGGGCTGTCACTTTATTAAAAGGCTTCAAAAATACCGCGGTAGACCAGTGTGCTTCTCAGCAATGTATGTTTGACGTAGGTGAAAATATCCGCAACTTAATGTTGAGCATATCGCCTGAAATTAAAAGACAAGGCATTGATTTAGAGATTTCGCTTCCTGAAAACCCTGTTTATATAAATGGTTACCCGGGGGCGGTATCTCAAATCATTACCAATTTAAGCTTTAATGCAATGCGTCATGCCTTTGAACATACTACACATCCTCGTATTTGCATGAGCGGAAAACTCGACCCCCGACTGGCTACATTTACGCTTATATTTGAAGACAATGGCAGCGGTATCCCCCGCGAAATTCAGGATGCTATTTTTACTGCCTACTTTACGACGAAAACAGGATGCGGTGGCAGCGGATTAGGTATGTCAATTGCCAAAGAGCTGGCTGAAGTTAAACTGGGTGGAACTCTGGTGTTAGACCCCGACTTTACCTCTGGAGCGCGATTTATAATGTGTGTGCCTATTGCCAGCCAATAGGCCGTAGTTTAATAAACACAGGTTAAATAAATCCAAAGTAAACAAAATACGATAAGAATAAAAAAGGCAGAACGTTATCCGTTCTGCCTTTTTTGGGCCTGTCGCTTTTGCGATTAGATGTCCAGAGTTGTAGCTCCTCCCAGCAAATTAAGACTGACCAGGTCACCCGATACTATGTTCGCTTCGGCGCCGCTATTGGTCCCAGAGGTAGTGGTTGACTCTGATACGGATACAAAATTACCCGCTTCATCAATAATTGCGATTGTAGCAGATACTGGCCCAGCGCTAAGGTCGGCGATTGGGCCTGAGCTCCATGAACCGTCGGCCAATATGGTGGTATTAATGTTCAGCGTAGTTTCAATACCCAGTATATTGGCAGTTACGGTAATATCCAGGCTACGACCTGCCTCGCTAGGGTCGGTAAAACCAGTAACCACAGGTGACAGTAAGGTTGGCATAGATGTTATTTCAAGCGCCGGGGCAATAGTATCAATTGTTGCATCAGTAACTGCATTAATAGTATTGCCTGCAGCATCAGATACGCTAGCTTCTATGGCCAGAAGACCTTGCGCAACGGATACCGGTATATCCAGGACAAAATCGCCGACATCATTAGCCAGAACACTAAGTGTCTGGACAATATTGTCTGCGTCAGTGACCACAATTTCTACCAGCCCGTTGACCTCATCGGTAGTACCACTGATAGTTGGCGTGGCGTCGTTTATCAAACCTATCGCATCAAGCGTGAGAGTAGGAATGGTTATATCAATAAGGCCGGTGACATTGGCAGCTGAAATATTGCCAGCGTCATCCGCTACCGTGGCTGTAACCGTTAGCTGGCCTTCTGCAACGGCAGCCGGAACCACACTAAAGGCCCCTGATGTATCTACCTGGGCACTGAGGACCTGGCTTTGGCCAAGAGCATCTGTAACTGTTAAAGAAACCATCGCCCCAATTTCGTCGCTGTTGCCGGTGATCATCGGAGTATTGCTATCAAGCTGGTTCAGCTCTACGGCCAGGCTAGGCGGTGTCAGGTCGATAATGGCGTTTAAACTATTTAACGTAACATTGCCTGAACCATCTTCAATAGTCACCTCTATTGCAATTTCACCTTCAGCCAGGGCGGCCGGTGTAACCACAAAGTTCCCATCAATATCGGTAACTGCTGACAAACTTTGGCTATTGCCTGCCCGATCGGTAATGGTAACGGTGACCAGAGCATCACTCGTATCACTGCTACCCGAGATTAGCGGAGTTGGACTGTTTAATGCTAAATCATTCAGGGTAAGAGTAGGGGCGATAATATCAATCAAGCCATCTACTGATGCTGTGGCGATGTTTCCTGCCGAGTCTACCACCTGAGCAGAGACAGTAATATTACCCTGCGGTAGCGGTGGCGGCGTTACACTGAAGGTACCGTCGCTTTGCACAGTGGCGGTCAACACATGTTTACCCCCCTGAGCATCGGTTACCGTAATATTAACTGTAGCCCCAATCTCGTCACTCATACCCGATATTAAAGGAGTTGTATTAGCCAGCTCTACAGCATCCAATGATAAGGCCGGTGGTTGTAAATCCACCCGTCCTGTAATCAGAGCATCACTGGTAGAACCGTCCGTTACCTGAGCATGAACTGTAAAAGTACCTTCAACCAGTGGGTTAGGAACAACTACTGAAAACTCGCCATTGGCATTCACCGATGCATATAGTGTTTGAGTAGTACCCAACAGGTCAGTAACTGTAATGGTAACAGTGAATCCGACACCAACACTGGTGGTACCCTCAATAAGAGGTGTGGTGTCGCCGGTGTCGCCAATAACCTCAAGATTTATCAACGGAGCAGAAGTATTTACGTTACCGCTATTGTCCGATACCGTAGTTTGATTTCCTGCAATATCCTGCCCCTTGGCTACTACGGTGTAATTACCATCGGCAATGGGCAAAGGAACATCAGCGCTGAAGCTACCATCCCGGGCTACCGTAGCATCAAAATTTTGAGTACTGCCGGCGCTATCGGTTACCTGCAATGAAATAATGCTGTTTTCGGCTAAATCGGTAGTACCGGCAATAGTCGGTGTGTTGTCACCTGTGGTGCCTTGCGCGGTAAGTTGAAGTACCGGCGGGGTAGTATCTAATATACCGGTTTGCGACGTAGTAGCGGTGTTACCTGCGGCGTCGGTGGTCGAGGCAGAAACGGTATAATCACCTTCGGCAAGCGCCGTGACCGGGCTAACCGTAAAGTTTCCATTAATA
>MDTB01156938.1_pt1 | contig 11389 bp, 11 predicted proteins | sample 811161 | NCBI WGS metagenome assembly MDTB01 (sample SAMN05326650, study PRJNA326480) | marine metagenome | isolation source: seawater | place: Mediterranean Sea | collected 2009
CAGTTTTATAAAAAAATGTTTTCCAGAACATTTTTTTGATGATTGATCTATCTATATATATTATATACTTAATATACACCAAGAAGCCCTTTAAATCTCTGATTAATTACAATTCTGACATTTTTGTAGTAAACCATAACAAAATGTTATCACAAATCCACCAAGAATAACTTGTGCGACTAGAAGTAGATTAAAATCAAAAGTGTAATAAGGAATAGTTGTTTGAATCCTGTTAACATACATTTTTGTGTTACCTTCATATGGTCCTGGAACGACATATAAGTTTAGATGTTTTGGAATATTCCAGTAACCATTTTTTCCACCACTAATAGTATTACACGAGTTTTGACAACGAAGTTGTGTTTTTAGATATGAGATATTATTAATAGCAAAAGGCAGACTCCATTGACTGTCATAATCTCCATGTATAGATCCCTGATACTTATCCATAGCATGATTTTTCAGCATTTTGATAACTACCTCATTCCATTCACTGGTCACAAAATCTTCTTGAAAGATTGTCATATTTTTTTCAACAACTAAACCATCTCCTACGTAATTCATTACATGACTCCCATTCATAAAATAGAGTAACAATCCACCAAAGACTCCCAATAAGATAAATAGTAACACACTACCAACTATCCATTTTATACCTTGTTTAAGTCGTACTCTTGTATCTTCATGATCTTCATCTATTCTTTCTTCAACATGGATACGTGCGTGACCCAGGCTACTAACTATAGTATTAGTGTTGTTACTTATGTCATCTAATCTCCCCTCTTCCAATTCAAGGTGTTGACGACACAAGGGACATGTTTTAAACCCTTTACTAGTGTATTTTTGATAACACTCCTTATGAAATCGGGAATCCAGGCAACACTCTAAATTTATACTAGAATCATCGTTTGTGTTGTTGTTTTTATTGTGGTCGTTTTCTCTAATAACTTCTAGACAAATAACACATTCCATTTTTTTTCTACATTCCAAATAATTAATCCATCAAATTTCTTTGTGTGTTTATATTTTATCTTTTCTCTTTTTAGAGTTAAATCTAGCTAGAGTAGCCTGTCGTAATCTTTCCCTTTTTAATTCCTGACTATCAAAATGGTGATCAACTCTATTTCTATCAACTTGTCCAGATCCATATGTGCGACTCTGTGTAGGTTTTACACTATCTGAGACATTTTTTGGTCTTAATTGATTAATAGATACTGTTTGATTTTTAGATGAATCTCTAACTGGATTAATGGGCTTCCAACTCGTCATAGTTACTATATTATTTTCTAATTAATTTATTAGAAAATAATATTAAAAAACAGACATATTATGTATGTCATTAAATACATCAAATGTCACAACATATCATAATTTATTTACTTTTAAAATGATTATTTTTTTTAGTTTTGTTTAATTGATATGTTTGTTTAAAAGCATTTTTTTCGACTCTGTATGCTCCACCATCACTTAAGACCAGATAGTCACCATTTTCTGCTAACATTTCTCCACCCCAGGGAGGTTCAAAATGGATAGAATCTTTATTGTAAAGTTTTTGTAAATTTTTTCTTGTAACTTTTACACATTTACGAGGTTGATTAATTGTAGTAATATCTCCAAGATGATAAAGTTCCTTCATTTTTTGTGGTGTCACGGTATATAACTCTTTTTTAGCTCCACAAATAACAAAATTTCCTGGAAGTACTTGAGTTGTAACTTCTTTTTTTCCCGAGATAAATGTTTCTAATTTATCTTTAGTAGTTGCTAAAGTATACTGTAACCGATTTAATTTTTTATAATCATCTACATTAACATATTTAAGAGACATATGTTTTTTTTGACATTCTTGAATTTGTGTTTTTTGATTTTTTAGATACAAACTAATATCTACTGACATTTTATACTAACAAATATTATTTATATTTTTTTGATAAATAAATAATATAAACATTTTTTATGTTAACAATCTAACCGTCATTTCGAAAATGACAACAATTCTACAAGAGTTATCCGGAAAAATGGATTGATTTGAAATAAATGTGAAGATCAATCTTGAGGGAGATAAATTAAGCCTTTATTAGATTTTCTATCTCAACTATTTCTTTGGGTATATCTGATAGCACTCGACAACCTTTTTGAGTAATTAATACCGTATCCTCAATTCTGACACCCCCTATTTTTTGATATTTTTTGATTTCGGAATAGTTTAAATTTTTATTAGCGGGAGTAGTAAATAATAAATGTGAGGCGAAATAAATACCCGGTTCAACTGTGACTACCATATTCTTTTTCAGGGTCTTTAAACCACCACTTGGATTAGTATCATGAACTTCTAATCCAATGGTATGACCTAATGAATGTGGCATAAATAAATTGACTAGTTGCCTTTGTTCACGATGTGTATCGACTGGATAGACTAGTCCTAACTCTAGTAGAGACTGATATATCCGGAGACAGACATCTCGTGATATTTTTAGCCAATCACCGTCGTGACATAATCTACTAATAGCATATTTTTGAACGTCCAAGACTATTTGATAGATTTTTTTTTGAGCGGGGGTAAAACGTCCCGATCGGGGAAATGTGCGAGTAATATCAGAACAGTAATTTTGATATTTACACCCAATATCCAGTAATACTAGGTCTTTCGAGTTTGAAGCAATTGAATGATTGTTACTAACATAATGTAAGATGGAATTACGAACTCCAGTAGAACAAATAGGTAGATACGCTAATTTTTCTATTTGATCAGTAGATAAGACATGCTGTTTAAACAAGGCGACAATCTCACTTTCATTTTTAAATGAACGTGCGGCTGAAATAACACGGGTAATAGCCTGACTGCTAATTTGTGATGCCTTCTTAATACTCGATATTTCGGATGGTGATTTTATCACCCTTTTTATTTGATAGTGGTTCAAGAGTGATCGTGTGTCTTTAGACAAACCCTTAGGCCATCGTAATTTAAGGGGTTTAATGTCACCTATTATCTCAATCTTAGCATGTGGTAAACTAGATAAATATTCTTGTAATTGACTAGTACAATAAATACGATTTACTTTATATTTTTTACGGATTTGGTTTGTAAAAGTAGTATTATCAAACCATGTTTTGTCTTGATAACTATAGAAAATAGTAGGTTTTTTATTAGTATCTAGTAATAAGACTACATTTGGAATATCCATCTTTGTCACATAATAAAAATTATTGTCTACTTGAAATGGAATTGTAGTGTCAAAATCATAATAACCAGAATATAATAATTGCATTTAAAGTTATTTATTATATATAATTTTATTATTGAAATAAAAAATTATTAAACACTATCTAATAAATTAGGTGTTTTCTTATGATTTAGCAAATATCTAATATATTTCATAGCATATTCTCTAGTTAAATATTTTAAAGCAAATATTTGAGCATTTTTAGCAATTTCCCTTGATTTTTCAGGATTATCTATAATCCATTGAATTTGTTTACAAAAATAAAAATTTAATCCTAAAATATGGAGACTTAACTGATAGTGTTACAACAAGAAAACCCGGAAGATTTTGTCCTAGCTACAAATGAGTCACACAGTGTGCGTGAATTTCTGGAAATATCTTTTAAGTTACGTGGACTAGAAATCCTTTGGAAAGGATCGGGTGTTGATGAAGTTGGGGTTGATAAGACTAATCCGGATCGTGTGTTAATCCGGATTAACCCAGCGTTATTATCGTCCCTCTGAAGTGGACCATTTATTAGGTGATCCAACTAAGGCTAAAACCGCGTTAGGTTTGTTGGAAACCAAAATACAGCTTTCAAGACTTAGTGGAGGAAATGGTCTATCTCTATTTAATCTGGCTAATTGTTTTCAGTGCCGAATCAGGTGTCACTGAAAACGAATCAATTCCTGAATCGATTAAAAACTGACAAAATTCAATACTATCGCTAGGTTGTTGTCCACAAAAACCAACAGTTTTATCGTGTCGATGATAATCAGCTATAGCCCTTTGTATCATTCTTCGATAGCTAACATTACGGTCATTACTAATCCCGGTAACCATTTCTGAATCTCGATCAATACCTAGTGTTAGCTGTAATAGGTCATTACCACCAATACTGACTCCATCAATGTAAGGACTAAACAGGTCTGCCTCGATAACATTACTAGGAATCTCACACATTAGGATAAATTTTAATCCATCCTTGTGACGTTGTAACCCATATTGTTCCAATAGACTAGTTACTTTTTTACATTCGTCTGGAGTTCGACAAAATGGAATCATTACCATGGTGTTAGTTAGTTTCATCAGATCTCTAACACGACTAATCGCCTGACATTCTAGCCGAAAACCTCTCTGGTATTTTGAGGAATAATATCTGGAGGCTCCTCTCCATCCAATCATCGGATTTTCTTCCATTGGTTCATATAATTCACCCCCTAGTAGATTTCGATATTCATTAGATTTAAAATCTGATAGTCTGACAATAACATCATGTGGATAAAAAGCTGACGAGATCTTAGCTATTCCCATAGCTAGATTATTGATAAAATATTCCGATCCACTAATACCTTCACCAATAATTTCCCGTATTTGTCTTGATACCTGGAACTCACGACTATTTTTATCATGACTAGATAATAGTTCTAGATCAACAAGGGCTAATGGATGAATTTTAATGTAGTTAGCTATAATAAATTCTAGTCTAGCTAATCCTACACCTTTTTGTAAGGGAACCCTTGAAGCACTAAATGCGTTTTCCGGTGACCCAACATTTAACATAAGTTTTACCGGTAGTTTTTTATCTACATCAACCCGATATTCTTGTTTACTAAATGGTAGTAATCCATGATAAACTTTACCTACTTCTCCATCACCACAGTCCATAGTAACATTCATATCTGTAGCTAATACCGAAGTTACATTACCAGTTCCTACAATAGCATTTAATCCCATTTCACGGGCAACAATAGCTGCGTGACATGTTCTACCACCTTTATTAGTAATAACACCACTACTAATTTTCATGATTGGTTCCCAGTCTGGTGTAGTCATGTCTGTTACTAAAATATCTCCCTGCTGAAAAGATTGATAGCTATCGACACTTTCTAGAACTCTAACACGTCCACTAGAAATTTTTTCTCCAACAGCTACCCCAGAGATAGCTATTCCAAGTTTAGTAGTGTCTTCACTATCAAGACTATAATTGACCAACAGATTATGACTATCTTCTGAAGCAGATGAGTGGACTGTTTCAGGTCTAGCCTGTATAATATACATTTGTCCGTCTATTCCATCAAGAGCCCATTCTACATCAATACCAAAACGGTTATCACTACTACACTTCACTCCTCGTTCAGATTCAATTATAGTTTGATAGGATTGTTCTAATCTTACAATGGTACTAGCTAACTGACTAGCTATGTTATCATGTAGACAATAGCTATGTGATTCATGATAACTAGTAGCTATCTCGATAACTCTATCTGTGGTGCTTTTGCTTTCAGCTGTGTCAGAGGTTGTTGTATTGTTGTGAGCTTTATCCTCTCTATTATTTTTAAGATTATATACCATTTTACTCTTTTTATCACCAAGTAGTTTTGATATAATAGCATATTTTGAATTATCCTGATTAATAGCTAAAATATTCTTATCAACCACAAATTCATCTGGCTTTACACCACCACTAACTACTAATTCTCCAAGACCATAGCTACCATTAATAACAACAGCTTTATTGTATCCTGTTTCAGGATCAAGACTAAAAGCTACCCCAGCAGATCCAAGATCTGACCGTACCATTTTTTGGACTCCAACTGAAATCAATACATCCTTAAAATCAATATTATGTGTTAATCGATAGGAGATAGCTCTAGTGTTAAACAAAGAGCTAAAACATGATTTGACTGCTTCTAAGACAGGGTCAGCTCCCAAAACGTTTAGATAAGTGTCTTGTTGTCCGGCAAAAGATGCATTCGGTAAATCTTCCGCTACAGCTGATGAACGGATAGCTACCGATAGCTTGTTTTCGTCACGATTATATCTTTGACATAGCTGTCGATAATGATTTTGAATAAGTGTTTTTTGACTACTAGTAAAATCACCCTGTCTAAACAGGTTTTGAATTTTATCCGCGATAGGTTTGATGGTTTCTATACGATCTTGTGTATCTAGACTATAGATTAGTTTTTCAATAGACTCGCTAATGTTGTTATATGTAAGAAAGTCCTGATATAGCTGTGTTGTTATAGCAAAACCATCTGCAATCGAAAACTGTAATTTCTGAGAGAGTCGATACAACTCTCCAAGTGACGCATTTTTTCCTCCAACTAGTCTTTTATTTTGATAGCTACAATTAGCAAACCAGATAATATCCGTCAATCCCATCTTATTATATGTAACAACAATATAAATGAATAGACTATTAAACTCATCAAAATAATAGATAGCTAATTTTAACAAAAATTGATTATTAAAAATGGTAAACAACAAACTACTTTATTCTCACAAATCACACTAACACCTCAACTACACCGGTAAGACTATGATTAAAAAACAATTGGAAATCATGTTAGAGCTGATACTAGTTACTGTTGGATATGGTATACTAGCCTTTGGACTGTCCATATGGGGATGGACGTGTGACTATATGGTTCACGGGACAAATGATCGATTTCAGGATGTTAAGGGAATTGATATTGTAATGGGCTGGATCTCAGTAATTATTCTACAAATAGTCTTTGGTCTATTTATCTTTCTAGCTAGTCTTCCAATGCTAAACTATCCATGGAAGCCAGCGCCTGGTGTTGATTCGTCATGTTGTCGTCGATCTATGATTGTGACAATTGCTCTATTTATTCTTAGTCTAAGCTATCCAGCTATGTATTCGATTGAGATCTATCTTCTCCGTGTAGATAATTCTCCAGGCATGTGGACTAGTGTTGGAGTAATGTATGCGGTTTCGGCTTACCTTAAAATTCTACCATTGTATATGATATTGTATAAATACAAACAGTATCTTGGTAGTGATGACAATACGGCTACTGACACAGCTATTAAATCAACAACATCTAAGACACGACAAAGCTCTAGTGTAGCACCTGAAGAACAAATATAATATTGATCGAATAAATTTATCAATAAGTGTCGGAGTTTTTTAACCGCTGTTGTGGTCTCTAACTCTAACAGGCACTAGTTTATAGTTCGTATTCTGATTTAGAAATATAAAAATTGATTTAGAAAAATATATAAATTATAAAATATTTTATTAAAATGCAACATGTTAACTTCTTCTCCAGAAAAAAAGAACTTATGTCTCTTAGTAACTTCTGGTTGTCTGATATTAAAGTTAAATATATGAAATCTTATATTATTTACCCGTCAGGTGAACATTGCTTTCATGGTGAAAAATTTAGAATCTTAGGTACTCTTGATAATGAACCTAAACTAATTTCGTATAGTAAACAATTTAGATCACCGACTGATCTTACTCCAAGTCAAGCAAAAGTTAAAGGGGGTAAAAATGGACTTAAACTTAATCAAAATCAACTTTTGTTTTGGGATAAAACTTTAGCAATGATGATTCAGACTAATATCTGTATTTATAAATTTAATAATTATCAACAAGTTAGAAATGATCTTCTAAAATCAAATGATAAAATTCTTATTCATTCCGCTAGAACTTTGGGACCTTGGAATGGTAGAGCTACATATAATAATAATAAACTTACAGTCTTAGGTGAAAATAAATTAGGTGAAATTTGGATGAATGTAAGAAAATAAAATATCTATGATCTTCATACCAAGTAAAATTACTTGTATAGCTAGAATGATTATGAGCCTGTGTGGATATGGCCACCCTAATATGGATATTGATACACTGAAAACAGTAATTTTTTTGGTTTTACTTTTCCCACACCAATTTTTTTTTTACGACTAGTTTTTTTCTCTTTCTTTCCTTTGATAGCTAAATCATTAATGTTGTATTGTTTATAAACTCCAAGATCTGTCTTGTCTAATTCTAAAATTAATCCTACAGTGTTTCCCCTTTTAGATATTACAACTCCCTCCTCATTATTAAAATTAATATAATTACCTACTTTGAGATCAGATACATTTCTCCATTCAATATCTTTTTTAATATTATTATTAAAGTGTGATTCTTCTGATCCTCTTTTTTCTATCACAAACCAATCTGGATAGGTCATTTTTCTAACATCTCCTTTTAATTGATAATGAACCCATTGTAATATTTTTAATAAGACTTGATCTTTTACGGAATTGGTAACATGATAGGGTGGAACAAACATTGTATTTTTACCAAATAGTGCTTTATGTCTAGCTAAATCATCAATTAAAATAGTCGATGATGGGTGGCATGCCTTTTTAAAATCTTCATGACTAAACAAAAAAGTCAGGGGTTTTGTATGCCCGTTACTAAAATGAGGAATATCATAAATTTTTTTATTTTTTTTATTGATAAATCTAGTGCTACCATTATTTTCACTTTTTCTAGCTAGAATAAATTCTGGTTCAAATTTGTTAATTGTCTTATCATCCGTTTCTCTGATGTGTTTAGTTAATTTATCCGTAATAATATCAATATATTTCTTCATCATACCATGACTCCAAAAACTTATTTGATGTCCATTTTTAATTAAATATCGAAGCAATATTGTAGTGTATGGACGGATAGCTACAATAAACTTGTCAGTAATAAAATGTAAAACTCCAGCAGGTAGGGCGATTAGATTTTTAGTACTGCTGGCAACATTCGGTTTGTTCGCATTCCATGAGTGGATCAAAGTTTGATCTAGATCAAAAATGAAATGATATTTTTTTCCCATTTCTTCCTATATGTTACGTACAAAAAAAAATCTGTGAATGATGAATGGCTCGGGATAACACACAAAAGTAAAGGGGTGTGTTAGAAACGGATACATTATATGGTTAGTTTTATCAGTTTAGTAGATATTTCAGGAGATGCTCGTCAAAGTTCGAACTTGGAATGGTATAGCTACATATAATAATAAACTTACAGTCTTAGGTGAAATTTGGATGACTGTAAGAAATAAAAGTGGCAGTTTTATCAAAACTAATACATAATCAAAAAATTAAACAAAAACATTTTTTTATTTTTTGATTTTTAATGTCGGTCAGGCTAGTATTTTGATTTTATGTAATTTATATAATGGTTAATCAATATTTCCATGGTTGCTAACTCTATTTGACTATTATATACACTGGCTGCTTCTGCTGAATTAGTAATTTCCATTGAACTCTCACTTATATTTTTAACCTCTTGTATTTTTTCAGGTGTAATGATATCATCGGGAAACAATGGTATTTGACCTCCTAAATAATATTTACCATTAGAGTAAAATTGTCTAGTATATTCAAGATATTTTTCAATAACTTCTAAAGGATCTTTATGACATTCAGATAACAACTCACTATATATTACTTGTAGATCATTATTGTCTGTCTTTAGCTTATTGACAAATTGTTGTAATTTAATTAGACTCGGATATTCACTAAAATCATTGTCATCTGTCATCAGAATATTTACTTAAGATAATTTTTATTTATGTAATTTCTTTCTATCGATTATTTTATTGGATAGAAAAATCTCACTAGCTATTAGCTATGACTTCTCTAAAAAGAATATTGTGTACTGCTACGACACTTGACGAGGAATATCTAAAACACACCCTAGTTCTCTATCTTAGTTTTCGAACATACCATCCCGAGACTATATTTCATCTTCATCTAATTAAGACAGTTAAGGAGTCGTCTTCACCCCCTAGTTCTAGACCAATGATTATAGCTATGGATAGCTATCAAGTCCAGAATTTATCTTCAAACTCGGTTATCTCCCAAGATACACTAGCTATGTTTCAAAAACTAGCTAACAACGACCCACACTTAACCGTTAGCTATTCAATCCTACCTACACTAGATCGACAAATAATAAGAGGTTATGCGACTAATATTAAGGCAGCCTTAATACCATGGTTATTAGAGACTACTCCAGCAAATATTATCTTGTGGTGTGGAGCAACTTCCATTATTCGGGCTTCACTTGATAGCCTATTTAATCAGATTAAAAAACATCGACAGGTAGCGTATTGGTCTCACCAGGGACGCCGTCAAGATGCGAAAGGATGGAAAGGGGGAATACTTGGATTTCGTCGTTCAAAAATTAATCAGATGTTTTTACAAAAATGGCAAGAGGATACTTTTAGAGACACGATACTAGGTTGTCGATGGTTTCAAGATCAACACAACATTAATCATAACAGTCTATTTACACCATTTAATATTAGCTATAGCTATATTGATTGGGATCATCAAGCAGACTCTGTGATTTGGGTGGGTAAGGGTAAAACCCGACACAATTCACGTTTTAGGGCTCTTCAGCAACGATATTTAAACACTACTAGATAACAAACAACATACAAAACAAATATAATAATGCTGCTACAACACTACTATCGCTGGACTCCTCAACTACTACTAATGTCTTATTTTGGATGGTATTTGTACTTCATCCAGAATAATGAGAGGTGTGACTATTGTCATACTAAATTAACTAATGGAATACTACGCCCTCTACAAAGGCTATATAGTTTACCATGTTGTCATGGTAAAATTCATCACCAGTGTTTATTAAGAAGTCAACTTACCCCACTTCATACTCAATCCTCAGTCAATAAAAAACCACAATTAACCTGTCCCTTGTGTCGTTCCAGTTTTTGTCTTCGGTATCCCAATTGGGATATTTTTTATTTGGTGGCTATTGGGGGTATTTCGGGTTACAACATTTTCAAATAAAAATATATGTAAAAATCAAATGACGACACCAGATGATATACATACACGACTCACAGAGAAGTTAGACAATAATAAGGCATGGGGCAAAGGAGGTTTAAATAAACCTCATTTGATTTATATTTTAGATGGGCTAAAAAAAGGTGATGTATTTGATTATAATGATGGAATATTACAACGACAGGAAGGTCAACCTGATTCTTATACACCTACTGATGAAGCTAAATATGCAAAAGTTAAGGTTTCTGTTATAATAGAAGAAATAAAAGTTAAGTTAGGATGGAACATTGGAAGTAGTGCATCTTCTTCAAAATCAGAACGTAGTGTATCACAAAGAAAACAAATATCACATAGAAAACTTCCATCTTCACCACAAATATTACCAGAAAAAATATTTCCAGAAGGTCATTCTTGTTTACAAACAGACGACGAAAAATTATACAAGATAGTAGTACAAGAGATTTATGGTATTAATCTCGACCGCTATCCTGGTTTGATTCTTCAAAATAAGGATTTCACGCAACCTGGTGAATATAACTGGGATGACATTTTAAAACTAACTAAAACTAGTTCTGACC
>MDTB01021105.1_pt1 | contig 11388 bp, 13 predicted proteins | sample 811161 | NCBI WGS metagenome assembly MDTB01 (sample SAMN05326650, study PRJNA326480) | marine metagenome | isolation source: seawater | place: Mediterranean Sea | collected 2009
CAAAATTACAGAAGGTGAAACACCGCCAGCGCCTATTACTAAAACTCTTTTTATAGAGTTTTTATCAAGCTCTTTTAAATACGCAGCTTGTAATCCAAAAACATCGGTATTTTCTCCGATAATTTTTTCTTTGTCATCACGATATAAAGTGTTTACTGAACCTGTAACTTCTGCATCCTTAATTAATAAATCAATATGTGAGACGATTTTTTGCTTATACGGTAACGTTATATTGATTCCTGTTAGTTCTCTTTTTCTAATTTTATCTATGATTTTTGGTATTTCGTTTTCTCTAACCTGAATTATAGAATAATTTGCATCAATGTTGTATTTTTTGAACCAATAGTTGTGTAGAGCGGGAGATAAAGAGTGTTTAATCGGATCGCCAATTATTCCAAACTTTTTTGTCATTTTATAAGTTTAATATAGTTTATTATTTCTTTTATGGGTAATCCCATTATAGATTCATGATCACCTTTTATATACTCAAATAACTCTTTTCCTTCAGCTTCTACTTGATATACCCCATAAGCTAATAAGGTCTCTGTTTCTATCTTTTCTAAATATGTCGACAATTCTTTTTCAGAGAAATTCTTCATTTTTAGCTCTGAAGATTCAGAATGGTTCCAAATCATAGATCCATTTTTAGAGATACAGGCTGAACTTATTAAATAATGTTTAGAGTTATTAAGTTTTTTTAAAATTTCTAAAGCTTCTTCTCTAGACTTTGGTTTATTTATCAATTTATTATTTAAAGAAATAACACTATCGGCACCGAGTACAAGTCTATCAGGATTTTTACTGCTGACTTTAATTGATTTTATTTCCGCTAGATTCTTGGAAATAACTAAAGGAGATGCTCCCTCTTGAATAAGAGATAACTTAACTTCATCTTCATCAACATTTGAAATAATTACATCAGATTTAACATTATATTTATCTAAAATCTTTTTTCTTACGCCACTTTTGGATGCCAAAATAATTTTCATCTGTGTTTTTTTATTTCAATTATTTTTAAGATTGATGCAGCAGTTTCTTCAACAGATCTTCTTGTTACATCTATAATAGGCCAATTGTTTTTTTTGAAAAGATCCTTTGAATTTGATAGCTCTTTTTTTATAAAATCAATATCTGTATACTCTTTCAATTTATGATCTTTCATTATGGCCACCCTGTTTCTTCTTATGTCTGCTAATCTATCGGGGTCAGCTACTAAGCCAATAATACATGATTTTTTATTTCTAGCTAAATCTTCTGGAACCTCTTGATCCGGGATTAAGGGTATGTTTATTGTTTTCAATCCTCTGTTTGCTAAATAAATTGAAGTTGGCGTTTTACTTGTTCTGCTCACCCCTAGTAAAATTACATCAGCTTCGTTTAAATCATCAACTTTTTTTCCATCGTCATGAGCCATAGTAAATTGTATAGCTTCGATTCTTTTGTAGTAATCTTCATCTAAAACATGTTGTGCACTTGGTTTATGAATTGCTTTTTGATTTAGTAATTTCTAAAAACTTAAAATAAGATTTCCAAGAATACCGAAACATGGGACTTTGCTTTTTCGGCTTTGGTTTGAAATATATTTAGCAAGTTTTGTCTCGACAATTGTATAAAGAATTAAAGAATTTTCTAGTTCAATGCACTCATTAATAATTTTATCAATTTGCTGTTCTGTTCTTACAAATGCAAATTCTTTCTTTTCATAATCGAAATTAGCGAACTGCGATTTTAAAGACAAAAATATTCTATCTAATGTTTCCCCAGTAGAGTCAGACACAAGATATACATTGTATTTTTCGTTCATATTCTTGTTAACAAATAATTGATAAATAACGTTTTTTCACTTTTCTCATAATTTGAAGAATAAAAATTAACATTAATTAACATTATTTAAACATTTTATTAGATGTTAATAATGTTGTTTTACTAATGTTAATAAGATTAATAAAGTAAACAAATTGAGGTTTTTGCTAAGAGGTTATTATTCTTGTTATGTATAAAAAATGTATAAAAACTTATAAGTGTAATAAACAGCACCTAAAGCTTTAACTATACTTTAAAAAAACTATTATTTAATATGAGTAATCTTAAAAATATTTTAGAAAGTAAAAATTCTTGTAAATCAGTTTGGTTTATGAGACAAGCAGGAAGGTATTTACCAGAGTTTAGAAAGATTAGATCAGAAAATCAGGATTTTATTCAACTTTGTTTAAATAGTCATTTAAGTTCTGAAATAACATTACAACCTATAAAAAGATTCGATCTAGACTCAGCGATAATTTTTTCAGATATATTGATTGTACCTTGGGCATTAGGACAAGAAGTGAAATTTAGAAAAGATCATGGACCTATATTAGAAGATTTTAGTATGGACATTCTATTAAATAATAATATTGATGAATTTTCAAAAAGATTGAAACCAGTTTACAAGGCAATTGAAATTACAAGAAAAAAATTAGAAAATAAAAAGTCATTAATTTCTTTCATTGGAGCACCATGGACACTACTTATCTACATGTTAAGTTTAAAAAAAGATAAAGTAAATTTAGATTTTAATAAACTAAATAATAAAAAGTTTGAAATCGATAAAATTTTAAAAGAATTAATTAAATATTTAAAAATACACATTATAAACCAAATTAATGCTGGTGCTGATGTTGTTCAAATATTTGACTCATGGGCAGGATTAATACCAGAGGAAGTTTTTGAGAAATATTGTGTAATTCCAAACGCAAAACTAATAGATTTTTGTAAAGAGAAAAGAATACCAAACATTTGTTTTCCAAAAGGAATAAAAAGCAAATATGAGTTATTTACCAATCGAGTAAAACCAGATGGGATTAATATTGATTCCGAAATTAATCCGAATTGGGCAAGGGAGAAATTAAAAAATGTTGTTATACAGGGTGGTCTTGACCCAAAAATTTTATTAAAAACTGAAGATGAGATATTAAAGGGAGCGACGAAATACATTCAAGCATTTAAAGGTTTACCTTATGTTTTTAATTTAGGCCACGGGTTACTTCCGGAAACAGATCCTGCTAAAGTAGATAAATTAATTAAATTTTATAGGAATTCTTAATGGATAAAGATCACCCAAAAGTGCTATTTGGAAAAACTGGAGTATTGATAATTAATCTTGGCACTCCAGATTCTACAAATTGGTGGGACATAAGAAAATACTTAAGAGAATTCTTATCTGATAGAAGAGTAATAGAAGTAAACCCGATTATTTGGAAAATAATTTTAAATTTATTTATTTTAACTTTCCGACCTTCAAAAACAGCACATGCATATAAAAAAATTTGGAGAAAAGAAACAAACGAATCTCCTTTATTGTACTTCACAAAAAACCAAGCAACGAAATTAAATAAAGAAATAGGAAGCGAAAAAGTCTTAGTAGATTTTGCTATGAGATATGGGAACCCTAGTATTAGGTCAAAACTAAGAAAATTAAAGGATGAAGGGTGCGAAAATATAATTGTATTACCTCTATATCCTCAATACGCAGCTGCTACGACCGCGACAGTCTGTGATGAAGTTTACAGATCTTTAATGAAAATGAGATGGCAGCCAAGCCTACAAATTATACCTCACTACGAGAGCGACCCTTCATACATTAATGCTCTTATTAAAAGTATAGAAAGAAAAATTAATGAGATAAAGTGGAAGCCTGATTTAATCATTTCTTCATATCACGGTATACCAAAGTCGTATTTTGAAAAGGGAGATCCTTACCATTGTTATTGCCACAAAACCACAAGATTAATGAAAGAAAAATATTCTACGATAGATATTCAAACAACTTTTCAATCTAGATTTGGTCCACAAGAGTGGTTAACCCCTTACACTGACAAAACTCTAGAGTCTTTACCTTCGAAAGGTGTTAAAAATTTACTAGTAATTTGTCCAGGATTTGCATCAGACTGTGTTGAAACTCTCGAGGAAATAAATATCCAAGGCAGAGAAAGTTTTATTGAAAAAGGGGGAGAAAATTTCGATCTTATACCTTGTCTAAATGATAGTTCAGAGCACATTGAATTATTTAAAAAACTAATCAATAAGTATTTATAAATGAATTTATATTTGTTATTTAAGTCACTCCATTTAATAGCAGTCATATCTTGGATGGCAGGCCTACTATATTTGCCTAGAATATTTGTTTATCACGCTGCAGCTGATCATGAGTCTCAAAAAATTATTTTTAAAGTTATGGAAAAAAAACTCTACAATTATATCATGATGCCTGCAATGTTGCTATCTTGGTTGTTTGGGCTTTTACTCATTCACAGTTTAGGGTTTTCTGTTTTTTCAGAATTGTGGATGCAAATTAAGACAATTGCTGTAATCATATTAACTTATTATCATTTTTCTTTAGGCAAATACCTTAAAGATTTTGCTCTAGAAAATAATGAAAAAACCCCTAAATTTTTTAGAATATATAACGAAATACCTACATTAATACTAATTGTAGTAATATTTGTCGTGATATTTAAACCTTTATAATTAGGGGTTGAAATTTTTAGAAAAAGTCATATATTTTTATTACTTTCCTTATTTAAAATAACCTCATGAACTTACAAGAATTAAAGCAAAAAAACCCTGCAGAGCTTATTACTGAAGCTGAAAAACTAGGAATTGAAAATCCTAGCACATTAAGAAAACAAGAAATACTTTTTGCTATTCTAAAAAAATTAGCGGAAAAGAATGAGCAAATTACAGCAACAGGTGTTTTAGAGGTTTTACAAGACGGTTTCGGTTTTCTAAGGGCAATCGAATCTAATTATCTTCCAGGTCCTGATGATATTTACGTAAGTCCAAGCCAAATAAGAAGATTTGGATTAAGAACAGGAGACTCAGTCGAAGGTGAGATAAGAGGCCCGAAAGATGCAGAAAGATATTTTGCATTACTTAAAGTGAACAAAATTAATTTTGATGAACCAGATAAGGGTAAAAATAAAATCGCTTTTGATAATTTAACACCACTTTATCCTAATGAAAGAATAAAGCTGGAAGTTGAAACTACAAAGGTTGAAAAAAAACCTGATAACACGGCCAGATTAATTGATTTAGTAAGCCCGATTGGAAAAGGTCAAAGATCATTAATTGTATCTCCACCTAGAGCCGGAAAAACTATTATTCTTCAAAATATTGCACAGTCAATTACCGCAAATCATCCAGAATGTTACTTGATGGTCCTTCTTATCGATGAAAGACCCGAAGAAGTTACTGATATGCAAAGATCAGTAAAAGGTGAAGTAGTTGCATCTACTTTTGATGAACCGGCTTCTAGGCACGTTGCTGTTGCAGAGATGGTTATAGAAAAAGCCAAAAGGCTCGTTGAACATAAAAAAGATGTGGTAATATTACTAGACTCCATTACTAGATTAGGCAGAGCTTACAACGCAGTAATACCAAGTTCTGGAAAAGTTTTAACAGGAGGTGTCGATGCAAACGCACTTCAAAGACCAAAGAGATTTTTTGGAGCGGCAAGGAATGTTGAAGAAGGCGGCTCTTTGACAATAATTTCTACTGCACTAATTGACACCGGCAGTAGAATGGATGAGGTAATTTTTGAGGAGTTTAAAGGGACAGGAAATTCAGAATTAATTTTAGACAGAAAAGTTGCTGATAAAAGAATTTACCCGGCACTTGATATAACAAGATCCGGAACAAGAAGAGAGGAATTGCTTTTTGAAAAGGATGAATTATCAAAGATGAATGTTCTCAGAAGAATTATCAGTCCAATGGGAACAATGGATGGGATCGAATTTTTGATTTCTAAGTTAAAAAATACCAAGAATAATTCCGATTTTTTTGATTCAATGAATAAATCTGCTAACTAATTTTATTGTATAGTTTGATTACTAAAACCTCCCTCATGAAGGTAGAAACTAATAATACTCTCTAATGTCTCAATTTTGTCTTTAGTCGTTAGAGCTTCCAAAAGTTTTTGTTTTTCTTCATTAGTCACAGGCGAAATCATAGACAAAGTATTAATTTTTTGAACTTCATCCAGTTTTTCAAATTCTCTCCAATTTAGTAATAATCCATTTTTTCTAAAAAAAATCTTTGCTTTATCCATTAGCTTTTGAGTACCTAAATTTTCTGACAAGCTTTTTAAATCAATCTCAAAATTTGTATAGTCAACTTTAAATTCTCTGTATAATTTATTATTATTTATTTCTTCCAATATTTTAAATCTAGTTATCCCAGTCAGGTTAATTAAAATTCTTCCATCTTTACTTTTTTGAAGATCACTTATTTTTCCTAAACAACCAATTTTATAAACTTCTGACCCATTTTTTTGTGATTGAACCATCCCCATAAGTTTATCTTTTTTGTAAGTGTCATTTACAAGATCTAAATATCTTTGCTCAAAGATATTTAATGGAAGATTTGTATTAGGGAAATAGATGACTCCACTTAAAGGAAATACTGGTATGATATTTGGATAAATTTTCATAAAATTATTATAGTAAAAAATTTATATGATCGATAGCGACATTTTATTTAGGTTGACCGTCATAGATTGTGTGTAATATAACTCTTAAGCAGTTGCGGGCATAGCTCAGTGGTAGAGCGTCTCGTTGCCAACGAGAAGGTCGAGGGTTCAAGTCCCTTTGCCCGCTCCATTAGAGATATGTATCAACGATGAGTGATTTAGCAGAAAAAAAATGTATTCCTTGTGAAGGAAATATCCCACCATTTGATAAAAGTGAAATACATAAGTATTTAAAAAAAGTTGATGGATGGGACGTTAAAAATAATGTTGATGATAGTTATTATTTACTTAAAGAATTTAAATTTAAAAATTTTATTGAAAGCCAAAATTTTGTCAATAAAGTTGGAAACATATCTGAACAAGAAAATCATCATCCTGATATTTCATTTGGTTGGGGATACTGTAAAATAAAAATTTTTACTCATGCTATCAAAGGTTTGGCCGAGAGCGATTTTATTCTCGCTGCGAAAATAGATAAGATATGATTAATGATTAAAATGTCTGACTCCTGTAAATAACATTTTAATTTTAGCTTTATTTGCGGCATCTATCACTTCTTGATCTCTTATTGATCCACCAGGTTGAATAATAATTTTTACACCCGCTTTGATTAAAGTTTTTATTCCATCTGCAAAAGGAAAAAAAGCGTCAGAGGCAGCAATTGAGTTTTTAATTTTAGTTGGTTGAAATTTTTTAGCTTTTTGAATAGCAATTTTACAACTGTCTATTCTACTTGGCTGCCCAGCCCCTATTCCAATAGTTGAAAAATTATTGCATATTACAATAGCATTTGATTTTATATACTTACTTATTTTAAAAGCAAATTTTACTTCAGCAAGTTCTTTTTTATTTGGTTTAAGTTTTGTGACACATTTTAACTTTTTTTTATCAAATACTAATTCATCTTTGTTCTGAATTAAAAAAGAACCATCGAATGTTTTGATAGATGAAACGTTCTTATATTTATAATTCGTAATATCTATAATTCTTAAATTTTTTTTCTTTTTTAAAATCTTTAATGACTCTTTATCGAAACCTTTAGCTAATATTACCTCAAGAAAGTTTTTTGATATTTCTATAGCAATTCTTTTATTTATTTTATAATTACATGCGATAACACCACCAAATGCACTTACTGGGTCAGAGGCATATGCATTAATAAATGACTCAAATGGTTTTTTGTTTTCAGAAACACCACATGGATTAGCATGTTTAATAATTACTGTTCCTGATTTACTTTTAATAGATTTAAGTGTTTCCAAAGAAGCAAATATATCGTTATAATTATTATAACTTAATTCTTTTCCAGAAAGTTGGGTAAAGCCAAGACTCTTATCATCGTAATCATTAACATAAATAGAACTTTCTTGATGCGGATTCTCTCCATATCTAAGTTTTTTAATCTTCCTGCCAAATATTGTTTTTCTTTCTGGAAACCTAATATTTAATTTATTGTTAAACCAATTGGCAATCATAGCATCATAATATGCCGTTAAACTAAAAGCTTTTGAGGACATTACTTCTCTAAAGTGCAAGCTCGTTTTCCCCTTATATTTTTCCAATTCATTTATTAGACTAGTGTAATCATTTTTATTTGTAATTATTGTTACATTTTTAAAATTTTTTGCTGCGGCTCGAACCATTGTAGGTCCTCCAATATCAATATTTTCAATTATATTTTCTTGATTTTTTGAATATCTTACTATTTTTTGAAATGGGTAAAAATTAACTACAATTAAATCTAAGGGAGGAAATTTTTGTTTGTTCATTTCGTATCGATGATTTTTATTTTGTCTATCGTGTAAAATTCCGGCATGTATTTTTGGATGAAGTGTCTTTACTCTACCGTCAAGCATTTCTTTAAATCCTGTATAATTCGAAAGTTCAGTGCACTTATACCCAAGTTTTTTCAGAGCTTTATAAGTTCCACCAGAGCTTATAATTTCTATGTTATATTTTTTTAAAACTTTCAAAAGAGATACAATATCTTCTTTGTCAGAGACTGAAATTAATGCGTTTTTTATTTTTAATTTCATATTAAATTTGTTTCTTAATCTCCCAATTAAAAGATTTATTTTTATTAACTAAGTTACCAGAAATAGTTATACAAGTATTTTCTAAGATTTTCTCACCCCCAAGATATATGCCCTTCTCTATTTCTACATTTTCTTCTTTAATTGTAAAAATAAGTGATTTATTTTTCGAAACTTGTATTAAAACGCTTTTACCGCTCATAGTTTTAACAGCTGTGAGCTCAGGGTTTAAGTGAAATCTAAACTCATATCTAATTGGAATACCATCACTTTTTTTTAGAATATGGTCTACCCCTTTTAACTTACTATTTTTAGTATCTAAATATAGTTCTCTTCTATGAGTACAGCTGAAATTTTTTTCATATCCATTATGAACTATTGAGCATCCATATAAATCATTGTCGTCTTTGATATCAAAATTAACTGTTTTAAAAGTATTTTTAATAGAATTCCCAAATACTCTATTTATAAGTTTACTTCTTTCAAATTTAGTAATTGAAGTATCATTTATTGTTAATGTTGATTGGCTAGCTGTTAACCTACTAATCAGTTCAGCCTTGGATGAAATATTTACTCCAAATCCACAATTTGTAATAACTTTTATCCCATCCAAAAAATATTCAAATGATAAAGGACCAGATTGATAATTTTTTGAAAAGTTCTTACCTGGCGGGCAACCTATGTCAAAATAAAAAACTTGTTGTTTTGATTTAGCATGAAATATTCCACCAATTGTATTTTTTTTAATTTTCTTATTAATTTTAAAATCTTCGAGATATTTATCAAAATTTTTTAAATTATATTCCGAAGCACCATTAAATAACGGTAATTGGTTGGCAGGACTCTGAAAAAATCTAATACAGGACAAGTTCTTCTTTACAATTTCGTCTAAAAATTCTGGCATATATTCTTGAGCATCTTTAATATTTTCATAACATAAAAGTATGTATTTAGTAAAAAAAATAAGATCATTTGGATTTCTTGACAAAGGAAAACCATCTTTATCAAAGTAAGATCCTACAAACTTTTCTAACTCTTTAATCGCGATATTATAATTTTCTTTATATTCTTTAAAAATTATTCCTGATAATGCCAAGGCTGTAAGAATTTCAATTTTTTTACAAGGGTCTTTTTCAAACATAATATTTTTTTTAAGGTGATTACATTGAGAAATGATAGTTTGAAATAAATTTTTTTTAAAATCAAAAGTGCCATTATTAATAATGATATCTAAATTTAGCATCCAGCTTATCACTCTTGAGCTTAAGGTAGACGTCTCCCAGATTTTTTTTTTAAAATTTGAAAATTTTATAATCCAAAGATAAATAATTTTTTGAAGATTTTTTCCATCTACTTTTCTATCAATTAAATTTAGCCATAAAAAATTATGGTACTCGGTAATATTTTTATTTTTGTTTTCTAACCAAAAATCATTGGGACTTATTTCATTAATTTTAAATAACTTCTTCTTGTATGGAGAAATTATAGAAAGTAAAAAAGGGTTAGGATTGAAATAGACTTGTAATGGTACTTTTGTTTTAAGAGAGTTATTATAGTAATTTGAAGAAAAATAAAGTTTTTTTATAAATTTTATTATGGTGATTTGGAAAGCGACTAGATAAAAAAAGGCACCTTTTAAGCCAAACATTAATTAATTTTTTCTAAGTATTTCTATATTTTTTTTTAAATCGCCACTGTTCTCTTTAAATATCGTTGATCCAGAAACAAGAATATTCGCCCCAGCATTTTTTGCTAAAGTACAATTTTCAAAATTTATTCCTCCATCTATTTCAATATCAACCTTTAATTTTTTATTAGTTATAATTTTTTTAAGATTTCTTGTTTTTTCTAAAACTTCAGGCATAAATTTTTGACCTCCAAAACCGGGTTCTACACTCATGATAAGAACTAAATCTATTTGGTCTAGGTATTTTTCTATTAAGTCTATTTTGGATTTAGGCTTTAAAGAAATGCCAACTTTTTTGTTTTCTTTTTTTATTAATTGTATAGTTTTTGCAGTGTCATTGGTAGCTTCAGGATGAAAAGTAATAATATCAGCTCCCGCATTGGCAAAATCTTTAATAAAATTGTCAACCGGTGAAATCATCAAATGAACATCGAAAATCTTTTCGGTAAGTGGCCGAAGTTTTTTTATAACCTCGGGTCCGATTGTTAAATTAGGTACGAAATGTCCATCCATAACATCTATGTGAATATAATCAGCGCCAGCCTTTTCTAGTGAAACTACCTCATTACCCAATTTACTAAAATCAGCTGATAAGATCGAAGGTGAAATTTTGATTGGATCATTCATTATTTACTTATATTTTAATCAAAAATTTTGTCAAAAAATATGGTTAATTAAACAGTTGATATAATTGTCTTGAAAAATCGCTTTCTAATGGAAATGCTAGCATACCCCAAACGTCATAACCGAGAATATATGGCATAGCGTAAAATCTGAATAAATAAAAAAACCAAGCAACGTAAAGAGCTATAAAAGGGCCAAACAAGAAACTAGGAGTAATAAACTTAAATAAATTTATAATTGGGTTTGTGTACTTAACAAAAACTCTCATGAAAAAGAATGTAGAGTCTTCTTTTTGAAAAATATTCATAAATGCCCGACCAATTAAAGTCCACATTATAGTGCCTAATATGTAATCTAAAACTATAGCCCAAGTTGGTATCATATTTCTAAATTACCATGATTTAGGTAAAAAAAAAGGGGCGAATAAATCGCCCCTTTTAATTTTAAATAATTGTTAATTAGTGTTGCCTACCAAGAATAGCCTTACCTGTCGGTATTCTTGTATCGTCTACTAATTTTTGTGTAGCTGGACTTGGCTC
>MDTB01098086.1_pt1 | contig 11388 bp, 7 predicted proteins | sample 811161 | NCBI WGS metagenome assembly MDTB01 (sample SAMN05326650, study PRJNA326480) | marine metagenome | isolation source: seawater | place: Mediterranean Sea | collected 2009
AAAAAATGCTTTAAAGCCATCAGTAATAGCTGCAACTGCAGTTTTTCCTGCTGCTCCTAGTGCAGTACCGGCTGCTGGGAATAATTGTATTGAAGTAAAAATAGATGATAACAAGTTCATTGACGCGTCAAAAGTTTGGCCTTTGTTAAATGCTACATAAGCCTTTACTAGATAGTAAAAGGCTCCCACACCTGCGACTGCATTACCAATTCCAGGTAAAAAAGAGCCTCCAATAATAGCTGCATCTACTGCCAAGTCTCCCCAACTTTCATTTAAAACTCTGTGTATCGATTCATCTAGTTCTCTTCTGGCTTCATAGTTTAACTTATACTCTGGAAATACTTCTTGCAGTAAGTGACCGTATAGTCTATCAAATTGTTCTATCTGTATTGTCTCTAATAAAAAATCATCGTAATGTCTTTCAAATATATCTTGATTTTCACATAACCAAAGAATTGCTTCTTCGTTATCTAGGTGTGCTTGTTCTTCTAATAGCATGCTCCCTCCTAGCAATAATTAGGCCTTAAAAAGAGAAAAGTCCACACAATTGTGTGGACTCATTAAAATCTACAAAAAAGAGATCTAATCTTCCATTAAGTCAGCAAATGCATCATCAATATCAGAATATGCTTTGGTCTCCTTGCTTTCGTTTTTAGAACTACTTGATGATCGCTCAGTTCCAGTATCTTCTTGATCATCGCCATTCAACCAATTATTAATTATACCACTCAATTCTTCGTAAGACTTACAAGAAAACATTTCTGTCGGATTTGGAATACTGTCCATCCACTCTTTAGTCTTTTTAGAATTTTTAGATAAAGGTGTTGATCTAGGCCTAGGGCGAACTTCTGTCATAGCATATTGTTGTCCGGGACGCTTATTACAACTAACTTTGATATCAAAACCTTCTTCAGGATCTGTTATATCTCCGTAATCTTCATCTAACATGTAGTTAAGTAATGTTTGATATACTGTCTTTCCAAAAGACCAGATTTGAACACCTTTTTCTTCTTCACCTCTAACAATAACTGCTGCATAACAACGCATTGAGGGATAAAGTTTTTTAGCTAGCTCATAACTCTCTTTAGCTCCATCTTCTCTAAGTTTAGTAATTAGTTCCTGAATTGGATCTTTGTCACCAAATTGGTAGGGTGCTAATAAGCCTCGCTGATTTGGAATATTGTAATAAAACCACAATTCTTTAAAAGGTTGACCGTCATTATCAGGAAAAGAAATTAAGCGAACTGTATGTTCTTCCCCTTCTGTTGGTCTCCACATTGTGTTTCTATTTCTATTATTTCCGCTCAACTTATTAAGCTTAGCTCTAATTGCATCAAAATCTATTGGCATATATTCTCCTTAATGTTAAATTTTAATTTGTAACTTACAAAATAGTTATTGCTTATTACAAGATTAATAATACACTGCAGAGAAAAGAATTACAAAATTAATTTCTATATTTTTTGTATATATCAAATGATGAAGCCATTTCTTTTCTTCTCTTGTTACTATCAACTTCACCTTTTGCGTTTGTGCCTAAAGGAGTTGCAACGCCTGCTACACCACCTGCTGACATTTCATCAATATCTTCTTCTTTTTCTAAACTGATATCTTTGATAATCTCTGCTTTTTCAGATTCTGTAAGTGGCATTTTCATAATACGTGCAAAGAATTCCATTAAGTCTTCTTCTTCCAACATGTTTTGATCTTCTTTATACTCAATCTCTTCAAATTCTTCTTCTTCTTTGAGAGTTGATATAAGTGAGTGTCGCTGACTTATTTGACTGTCTGCGTTACCTTGATATCCACCTGTGTGATATCCGGATGGATGCTTTGTTTTATGCCTGTCATAAAAAGGACCGGTTGAATTCATACCTCCTAGTCCTATCCTAGCTCCTCCTCCCATTTTCTCGTTTATTCTTTTCTTTTTCATGATAATCTCTCTACTTTTACCGGTAAGTTTATATTCATTATATGATCGTTAACAGAATAAGTATTCTCAATAATTTCAAACTTATCCGGATGTACATCTAATATTATTGCATCATGAATTATAGCTATTAAATCTACTCCTTCTGTTTGATCATTGATAAAGTTGTCAAATCCAATCATTGCACTGTCGACAGAAGAAGATTGAATAAAGTGATTAATGTGTGCATGAGAGCTATATATATTTCTTCCATAGTAGTTTGTGATTTTTTGATTATCATCATATTCTTTTTTAAGTTGAGCATTTAAATCATTAACGCAAAACCATTCTCTAATTTTTTCTACTGATATCTTATTTAAGCCAGAAAGCTTTTTAACTGTTTCAGTTTTTGCACCATAAAGTGTAGATATAAGACCTAGTTTTACATTCTTTCTATCATACTTACCTGCCAGTATATTTTGACTTAAGTGTGCGTATATGTCTTTATATTCTTCATTTCTAATTATCTTACATGCAATTCTAGGTTCTAATGAAACAATATCAATTTCATATATTCTTCCATTCTTATATCTAGAAGTAATATTTTTTCTATCTGACTTTTTCATAACTAAAAAGTTATAACCAGATGTTATTTTAGTTCGGCCGGTAACAGAAGAATAATTGTCATAAGTAGGTAAATCATAATTTGAATCATTAATATAACTGCAACTTATTTTTGATATTAAATTTTGTCTTATATTGAAGACGTCTTCGTATTTTAAATTAAATCTAGATTTGAAAAGATTAATTTTTTCTTTAATTTCTTCTAAATTCTCTTTAATTTTATTTTTACCTAATAGAAAACCTAAATTATCACTGTTGAAATTAATTATATTTAGCATTTTTTTATATTTAAGATCTAAATTGCTAATTTTATCTATATTTTCTAATGATAATAGATAATTTAAATTATATTCTTTATCCTTTAGAGACCAAACATTATTTAAGAAGTTAATATTAATATCTTTATTTAAACCACTTATTTCTTTTTCTATTAAAACCATCACAACCCCTACAAAATTAATAGTAATGTGATCATTTAAATTTTACATTTTATTATTAATGATATTTTTTAAACCAAGTTTTGTTTGACTTAGCATCACTTGCTTTTTCTTGAGAAGGTTTATCTATTTTTTTAGATTCAGTGGATTTTTCTGACTTAATATCAGTATTTTTGTTTATTGAATTAGAAACAGACAGAATCTTTGATCTAATATCTTTAACACTATTTTGAGCTATAAATGTTAAACCTACGTCAGTTTTAAATTGTCCGGCGGCAATAGTATGACTAACTCTTTTTACTGCGTACATATTGTCAGCTGTTGTGTTTGAAGACATGTCAATGTAAATTTGATTGCCACGTTGTATGATAGGCATGCCTAGACAACCTAGGCTAGCTTCCATAGGCATAACAGTCATGTCATCAATATCACTAACGCCTCCATGCCCTGCTTGTGGTGTATCTTTATTTTGCAATGCAGTTAAAAACAAAGTATTACCTATTGAACCTCCGGAGGTCGACATACCATTTAAAGAAAATTCAGTAGCATTGCAAAAACTAGATCCGTATGTAATACTAGGAACTTTAGACTTAATTAGATTTTTAATTTTCTTAGTTGGTAAACTCATTACGTCAGCAGTATTTATTTTTCCTTTTCCCGGTTTATCATCACACACTTCAACTGTAACTTCTCCAGAAGACATTAAAGATTTCAAATGAAGTACTTCTGGATTAGGGGTATAATTTTTATCATATATGTGTATTCTTAAAATATTCTTATTTTCATATTCTGCGTCTGTTCTATTTGAAAGCTCATTATTGCTCGGTTTAATAGCAGGAAGTGTTTCATAGTATATACCTAAGTCCGGAATCACAAACTTTGGATCTCCTATAAATTTACCATCATTGTCTTTTGTATATATGTCTATTAACTTATTTGTAATAGAATTTCTATTATCATCTCTTAATTTTTCTTTAATTTTATTAAATTTTTCTTTATCTTCTTTTGATCCGAAGTCTTTTACTTTACCGTCTGATATTTTTAGTCTATCTCTTATTGATACAAATTCTAGAGGATATCCGAACAAAGCAATGTCATCATCAGAAAGATCTTTTAAAACACTTTTGGTAAGTTTTTTAATTGTTGACTTAGCAACCATCTCAGAAGACAGACCGTAAACTGGATTTTCAAAATCATTAATTATTTTTCTATCTACTATATTTAAAAACTTATTTATTACAATGTTTGGGTTTTTAAACATAACATCTTCCATTTCTTTTTTAAATCTATCGATAATAATTGGGTAGGAGCTAGTACTATAAATTCTAGCAGCACCACTTTGATTATTTAGTGGATAAAAACAAACTTGTATTTGATCATAACGACTAGTCGTTATAAGGGACTCAGCAACAAACTTCATTATTAACAGCCCTAAAGTGCAAACTTCTTTATGATCACTAGGACTTTTCGACATTAAACCAGAAGGATTAACACCTGAAACTTGCTTAAAAGTTTCATTAAGCTTTGTTTCAAAATCTTCTTGTGTCATTGTATTATTAATAGAATCTAAACCTATTGACTTTGCCTGAGCTATTACAACTTCATCTACAAAAGGATCTTGCACTGTGTATAAACTTTGTATTTTTGCTCCAATTGCATCTACTAGTCTCATTCCTGATTCTGTAGGATTAAAGCCTGCCGGTTTCTCAGTTTCTTCAGATGGCGACGGGTCAGTATCGATATCAAAGAGTTCCTTAATATAATCAATAAATGCTGCATCACTAGCAATACTCCTGCCTAAAAAGTCATTTTGCAAACCTGCTAATTGTAGTGCTCTTTGATATTTATGATATTGAATTATAGATTTTGATGAAGAAGATTCACGAATAGACAATCTGTGCTTTTTTCTAATTTCTTTTAACTCATTTTTATTGTAAGCATCTGGATTTAAATCATTTTGAATTCTTTTAATAATATTTTCAACTTGTGGTTTAAATATTTTGCCTTGCACGTACTTACCGCAAGCAACAGTTACAGATTTTGAGTCATCTCCTCCCATCATAGCCAGTCTAATATCAATACTTGCACCTTGTCCGGAAAAATTCATCTTAGACGAAGCAACTGTAAAAATCCCTACGTCTCTTAGTGTACCTAAAAATTGACCGATTGGATTTCCACTATTTATATTTTCATCAGGATGACTCCACCCATATTCGATTATAATTCTAGTTTCTCCAAATTGTTCAGGAGAAACTAGTGGTGCTATATCAGACAATCTAGACCGGTCATGTAAATGTATCTTTAGTGATGCTGTTTTAGAAGCATAAAGTCCGTAACCTAACCCTTCGATAGATACGCTAAAGTTTTCTAAAGTCATTAATGGCATTATAGGTTCTAGGACATGATCACCATATTGTTCTTTTGTTACGTTAGAATTAGATAAAGTTTGAGGACTGGTAAAAAGTTCTATACCTGATTCTGATGTCGTACGTTCTTCTACATTGACATTTTCAAATATATCTGAGGATCCTTTTATATTCTTAGCAATAGTTTGAGAATTTACATTCCCCATGGTTCTTATTACATTGTTTGTCAAAGGTATGTTTTCATCCACAACAAGCATATCGTCTTTATTTTTTAAAAATCTTAAAAAGCTACCTAAAGACATGTTACTAGTTTCACCTTTGGATCTTCCATATACAACAATTAAACTTAAATAGGGCACACATTTTGACATTTCCAGGGTAGGAATTGCGTTAAAGAAAAGATTAATTTCGTCTGAGCCTCTATTTGGTATTGAAAACCTACCTTCTAAAAAACTTATTGCGCCAATGGTAGGATTATTAATGCGATCAGGAATATCGCTAGGATTTTTATTAATATATTTGTTAGGTATTGATCTAGAGCCCGGATCAAAACCGTATCCTTCTACATCTTCACCTTTTACTTTTTTTGTTATTTTCTTAAAGCTAACATCTTTGTCAGTTAAACACTTTTTTATACTTGACTTTGCTAAACGACTACTATTTTTACCGTTACCTCCTTCAAAGTATAAAATAAAGTCTTCTGTGGCAGGTACTTCGTAACCATAACTAGAAAGTTTGTTTTTTAAGATATCGTCACTATCATTATCTACAATACTACCTTTTGTTATGTCGTCTATAAAATATGTACCACCTGATGATCCTTGCAGTATTTGATGTATATTGTCTTTTTGTTGCTCAGAAAGAGATGACGGATCATCAACTAGTGCGTTTTCATCAAAAGATAATATTTGACTTCTATTCATTCCTCCGATTATTCTGTTAAATTCATTAATTGAAGCGACTCTTATATTTTGTTTAAGTCTATGTTCGTTAGATAAATTTGCCATATTACAATACACTCATGACGTCTTCAAGCGAAGAAGGAATTCTTATCACAGTTCCAGGAGGTACTTGCAAACCCCAACCTATACCTGAAGCTGCTGCTATTACCCACCAATATGATGAGTCGTTATAGACAGCTCCGGCTAAATGATCTAGACGCTGCTTTTCTTTTAATTCTATCGTGACAAAGTCTATTAAACCACGCTCAACTCCACTAAATATTATTGTTGACGCGTAAGAAGTACCATAGTACTTACCTTTTCTAATTTTCTTAACAAAGTTATATCTACCGATAGACATGTTTACCTCTTAATTTTTTTATTAATGATATTTTCGCCACCTTTGTAATTAAATTCTGCAGACTCAATATTACTATTTGGATCGCCCGAAACATGACGCATTATATCACCGACATTATACAGCGGTGCTCTATTATATCCATCATGTGCTAATCCAGGAGGAAGATCGTGAATAACATTTAGAGAAAATGATATATTGCAGCCTATAGGTGCTCGACTATTAAAATCTATTTCCCATGGAATATCACTTTCTAGCCATTTGAAGTTTATGTTACCTAATACACCAGCTAATCCTCTACCCATTGATGACTCGAATGCTCTTGTAATAGGGTTGTTTGATGCATCCATAAATTTGGCCGGCTCACTTCCTAACACATCATTTAATGCACTGTCTACAGTTTCGCCACTTATGCCGACTTTAGTTGCGTATTTCTTAGCTACACCTTTAATAGCCTCACCTGCAGCTTCTAGAGGGTTTGTTAGTGCTATTAAAGGTGCAACTCGCCTATTGTAAATGTTACTATAGTCAGGTATTAAGTCTGAGTGATATACATCAAGAGTATTCTCTAAAAGTGCTGAAGGCGCATTAACATCAACAACTTTTACGCGGTACATTGTTCTATTTTCTAAGTTGCTATTTTTTTTCATAACATTAAAATTATTGCCATTTGTATTTGTCAACGCCTTGTTGGCTGTACTGGTAATACTTTGATAACTTGCAGGCACTTTATCAGGAGTTAAAACTTTTGTTACTTTTACCTTGTAGTTAAAATTTGTTTTTAATAATTTTCCTTGATAAACGTAACCTTTGTTTGGGTTTGCCTTCAAATAAGCGTTTGAAGCCAGTATATTTAATTTTGAATCGCTTTCTGCTTTATAACCAAACCTCTTACCAGAAAGTATGCTATTTTGTTCGTGAATATCCGGATCTTTCATGACATTTAAAAGCTGAGTTACAACAAGAGGGTTGACAAACCCATTAACTAATAGATCACTAACAATATCACCTGCAACATCAGTTGCAGCCTGTATAATTTTTCCTTTACCATCTGCAGAAGCTTTATACTGGAGCGGAGAACCCGCTAGTGCGTAGAATAGTTCAAAAATAGCTTTTTGATAATCAGAACCTCCAATTTTATCATTTACCTTTTGCTTAAGTTCGCTAATCTTAGGAATCGCAGAGTCCTCAGCAATATTTTTTAAAACAGTTTCTTCATCGCCTAGACCGTGAATTCTAGCTAGATTAAACTTACTATAATTTGATTTAATTATGTCACCTACCCGAACTCTAACAATAGGTGAGGCGCCTATAACTTGACTAAAAGGTTGCACAAATCTTGCACCATCTGAGTGCGCTAGTTTTGTTCCTTGTGTCCATTGTGGATACAGCAATGTAGTTATTTTATTAATTTTATACCACATCTCATCAAAGTCTTCTTTTGACGTGGCAATTAGTGTAAAACCTACTGTGACAGATCTTGTTGTCTTATTATATATTTGAACCGGATCTAATCGACCATAACCTGACTTTTGGTCAAAAGAAGGTGCTATTGTATCTGTTAAATCTGTCAAAAATGCATGAAAAGCTATAATTTCATTTGTTCTTAGGTCTTGAATATAGAAAGGTACGTATTCACCTTCAAGCTTGTCTTCTAATTTTCTTGCAACTTCTATAGGTATTTTATTATAAGACTTAGTAAGGTTACGATCTATGTATGTTTTGTCAGCTAAACTACTACCTAACATCCCTTTTGACGGGTTAACTCCTGAAAATACAGTACCCATATCAGCAACAGCTTTGATGACATTACCTGGCAGTAGATACATGCTAGGAACACTTCTTTGACTGGTCGATCTTTCCAATCTAGTGTAACCACGTAATTTTCTACCTTTCTTGTTTCTATTTTGAGGAGTATCCTCTAATGCGTCAACATCAATAGGCAGTAATGCATTTTCAATTTTTTCCTCACCTGAGGTGGATTGCAGCCTAATATCGCCTATTGTTGCTATAACATTCATAAATTGTAGAATTGCATTGTCTCTTAATGCAGTAACAAAAGAATTAAAATTGTGTATAGGGTCAGCTGTTATTGATATATCATCAATAAAGGATTTATACCTTCTAACAACTGAATATGACACTGCTTGCCAATAACCTGGTGAATCATCTAAGAAGTTCTTATTCTTATTCTCAGCTACTTTATTTGCTGTTGTTTCGCTATTTTCTATTCCAAAAAGTACTTTCATTCCAATTTTAAAACAATTTCCGTAAGAATATTTTGTGTCGACTAATATGTTCTTTTTAACAAAGTCTAGTATATTTTGACCAGATGTTTTACTAGTTCCAAAAGAATAAGGTCCAGCACCAGAATAAAATTTTGATATTTGCAGCTTGTCACCTATTAATGATTGACCGTCTGCATATTGTTCTAAAGTTCCTATTTGTTCTTCAAATAACTTGTATATAGTTAAAAGAGCAGCAGCTGCTTGATACTTTATATATTTGCTGTTTTTTCCAGAAAAATTAAATTCTGTATTATATAAACTACTCTGACCACTACTTCTTTGACCAGCATATTCCCCTCTTCCTTCTCTAACTGAATTACCTGAAGCGTTATCTGCAGGTGCTGTAAATGCATTTTTAGACCTTAGACTGTTTAAGTTAATTTTTAAACTATCTGTGTTATCAACTGTATTTTTTTCTGAAGCTATCCCTTCCATTTGAGATTTTAAGTTAGGATTGTTATTTAGATTAGTATCGATACCTCTACCTGGTATATTTTCCAAATCCCATCCTCCAGCTCTAAATAAAATTGAAGCGCCTAAACCTTTTAATTGATTTAAATTTAGCTTACCATTAATCTCATTTTTATTATATTGACCAAACTTATTTGACATTAACTGTGTTCCATGAACTCTTCTTATATCATTCATATTTGAAGAAGACTCAAATTCTTGATCAGTCTTGCTGTTGTCTCTGTAAGCACCGTTTTTGTTAACAGGTGTAAATCTATTATTATTTTTTAAAAGTTGATAAGAAAGATTTTGTGCTGTGGTATTTCCATTAGCATCTATTAAAACTTGATTTGTTTGACTAAGTGAAGTACCTTCAACTTCTTTTAACACGTTACCTGTTCCTTCTAAACTTTCTCCAATCTTGTCTAATTTATCACCAATCCTTAATCCGGATGGGTCATCCATCATTCCGCTATTTGAATAATTTTGTATATTATCATATAAATGACTATCTTGATCGATAAATGTACTTTTAACACCATGGTCATGTGCTTCTTGTAAATAATTACCCCTACTTGTTGGAGGCATTTCTTCATTTCCTCCTTTGAATTTGTGAACATTATTATTTTTATCAACCGTATATTTTAAATACTCACCTAATATACCTTGCTGACCTAGCAAGGTTTGCCCAGTATTAGGATCAGTACCTAGATCGTTACCTTCATCAACAACTTCTATTTGTCCGGACGATGGATTATTAACATCATAAGATATCTTATTAACATTTGCATGACCGCTAAAGTTTAAAAAATCTTTAAGTGTTCTTCTTGTCATCTTTAATTTCCTTAAACTGCTCTGGTATTAATTTATGCAAATTATATAAGACAGCTTCAAACTTATTTTGATCACTACCTATATCGTTATTATTTTTTCTAACTAATTCTATTTTAAGACTAAGTTCTTTTAAGAATTTACTGGTTTCATCATCAAATTCAATGTTAGTAAATATTTCCTCTAATTCTTTTTTTAACTCTTTCATAAGTTTACTCTGGGTAATTTAAAATAACTTGCCCACCATTGACGCTTATATAATCTTTTAAAACGTTGAATAAAGCATCTTCTGCTGCGCCTTTAGAATCGTAACTAATTTTAACAGGTTGAGAAGCTATCCCTTCCAGTCCAGAAATTAAAGATTCTACTGCTGCCTTCATTTCATTGACGTCTTCCATAAAACTTACTAGTTTATCAGGAGCATCAACAATACTTTGGACTTCTTCTAACTTTTTCTGATATTGCAATAGTATGTCTGAAATATTTGCATTGACTACCTCATTAGCACCTGTTATAGTTTCATTAATTTTATCTACGCCCATCAAACTTAAAGACTCGTTAATCGTCGTAGAATTTTCAATAGCTAGTGCATTTAATTGTTCTAGCATGTCTTTAAATTCATCAATGATCAAAGTAAAAGAATCAACAATACCACTAGCAAGATTTCTACCAATTGGGCTAGGACTACTAGCAAAAAAGTGAGACTTGTTATATATCCCGGGTAGATGAACCAAAAACATGTCAGAAAACATCTGCGGAATTCCTTCTTTGAATACAGACTCAAAACCGCCTGATAAGTTTTTTGCCAACTCATCAAATCCTTCACCAGAGGCTGCGCCCGCTATCCCTTTCTTCATTCCGTCCACAGCGCTTAGTGCACGTGTTGTTACTTGTGTAATTTCGCCTCCAAATGCTGATATTCCTGTCTGGATACTTGATCTAAAATCCATTATCTCTGGTGCCAAATCTTTCATTGAGTAGACCATGTCATTTTTTGCCTTTTCAACACGATCAGCAGCAGATTTACCGCTTAAAGCTAGTGTTGCTAAATCTTGATTAAAAGATTTAATTGCATCAGCTGCAGACTCATCAGTCGCTGCTTCATCAGTCATTTCCTGCAACTCTTCCATACTGTCAACTTGACCGCTAAAAAACATTTCCATTTGTTTGACGTCAGTAAAACC
>MDTB01206759.1_pt1 | contig 11388 bp, 9 predicted proteins | sample 811161 | NCBI WGS metagenome assembly MDTB01 (sample SAMN05326650, study PRJNA326480) | marine metagenome | isolation source: seawater | place: Mediterranean Sea | collected 2009
CAAACCAAAATATTCCGGAGACAGTCTTCCTAAAGATAGGTTAGCGAAATCGCTTGAGCTTGCTGATAAATTTGAATTGATCGCAGGCCTGATAAGTATAGACCTAATGCCAAGTGGAGATAAAGACCCCTACGCAATGAGAAGAAGTGCTTTAGGGATACTTAGTATTTTAATGTCAGAGAGGCTTGAAATTACATTGGATTATTTGATTGATTCCTCATTTAGTATATTTATTTCAAACAGCGCAAGAAGGGAAGTTGCTGTAAAAAAAATGCAAGGGTTCATTTCTGACCGTTTGTTCTTCTTTTTTAAAGAACAAGGCTATAGAGCAGATTGTATTATGGCATGCATGAAGTATGCCTTCGTAGATACGTACAGTTTTCCTTTTTTATTAAAAGAGCTAGAAAAAGTAGCAAGTAATATAGACTCAAGAGAGTTATTCTTTATGAATAAAAGAATCAAGAATGTTTTAGAAAAAGCGGAAGTTTCTGGGAAGAACTCTGAATCTATAGATCAGAATTTATTGGTAGAAAAAGCGGAAAAAGAATTATTCGAAATTTCAGTTCATTTGTATCAGCAAATAAAATTTCAAATCGCCCAGAATCAGTTTGATAAATATTTGAAGTCCTGTGTTGATTTTAAGAAGCCTATTGAAGATTTCTTTGAAAATGTTCTCGTAAATGTTGATGAGGACGCTTTAAGAAATAATAGAATTTTTTTATTGTCTTATGTGCACTCTATAATGAACCAGTTAGTTGATTTATCTTTAGTGTCCAAGGGTCATAATGAACAATAGACTAATTATTTTAGACAGGGACGGTGTAATAAATTTTGACTCTCCGAATTACATTAAGAATCCAGAGGAGTGGCACCCCATACCTGGAAGTATTGAAGCCATTGCGAGAATAAAAGCGAAAGGATGGAAAATAGTGATAGCAACTAATCAATCTGCGGTTGGTCGAGGGATTATCCAATTAGCTGATCTATTCGGTATTCACTCAAAACTATTAACTTGTATAAGACAATTCGGAGCAGATATAGACGGAATTTTTTTCTGCCCTCACCATCCCAGTCAGAAATGTGCTTGCAGGAAACCTAAGCCAGGAATGTTTAAGGAAATTACAAAAAGATTTGGCGTACCAGGAGAATCTTGCATTACCGTTGGTGATTCGCTCCGTGATCTCAAAGCAGCAGAGGCAATCTCAGCGAGATCTTTCCTAGTTTTAACAGGTAACGGAGAAAAAACCTTAAAAGAACATAAGTCTTTTCATAACCCTATGCCAGAAAAAGTTGAGATAGAGAACGACCTAAGTTCTGTAGCTGAGAAAATTCCTTAATGTTTGTATTTCAATCAGCCGCCTTTTTTTTATTACAAATCAGTTCACTGTTCGTTTGGGGAATTTTGGTAGTCATCATAATACCTTTCCTGAATTTAGATAAACGATACAAAATTACTATGCTCTGGCCAAAACTAAATTTAAAATTAGCTGAGTACCTCATCGGGATTAGATTCGAAATAAATGGATCACATATCTTGGACCGAAATTTAAACTCAAACGTTATTTTATGCTGCAATCATCAAAGTACATGGGAAACATTTTTTATTGCGTCCCACTTAAAAAAGCCTGTATGCTTCATTTTCAAACGCGAACTTCTTCTTATCCCCTTTTTTGGATGGGGAATTTTTTTACTAAATATGATCCACATTAACCGGAAAGCAGGAAGAAACGCAATACAGTCAATCATAAGTGAAGCCCCAAAGCAATTCGCTCTGGGGAGGTGGCTAGTTTTCTTCCCCGAGGGAACTAGGGTACGTTTGTTGGAAAAAAAAAGATATAAAATTGGTGCGGCAGTGATAGCTACTGAGCTTAATGTACCAATTATTCCGATAGCACATAATGCCGGGCAATATTGGAAGAAAAATGCTTTTATAAAAAAGCCCGGAACGATTGTCGTAAAAATTGGGAATGAAATCTATCCTGACGGAAAGAATCCCAATCAAATTATCTCTCTTGTTAGAGAACAGATTGAAAAACTAAAAGATGAGATCGCCTGATTTAATGAAATTTTCTTGTGGAAACAAGGTTTGATAAACAAATGAACTTAGAAACCGGCAAGTGTTGAGCTCGCTCAGTAGGGGAAATACCGATACTTTGTAACTCTCGTTCAGAAACGAGGTTAACTAAACAATTCTTAATCATTTTTCTTTTCATTGAAAATGCTCTCTTGACAACTTCAAAGAGACAATTTTTATCGTGAACAAGCTTCACATACTTGTCTGTAGGTAACATTTTAATAACTGATGAGTGTACTTTCGGGATTGGTTTAAATTTATCTGGTGTAACATCAATGACCTTTTCAACCTCATAAAATAGTTGAATTAAGACAGACAGCTTTCCATATTCCTTCTTTTTCGGTGCAGCAATTATCCGATCTGCTACTTCTTTTTGCAGCATTAACAACTGATCCTGAATAAGATCTCTTGACTCAAGTAATTTAAACAGTATCTGCGAAGAAATATAATACGGCAAGTTTCCTAAAATTCTAACCTTCCCACTCGACAACCAATTATTTAAATAAAAATCAAGATCGAACTTTAAAATATCTCCGTAAAGAACTTCAACATTAGGTTTTAAAAATTTTTTTTTTAAAAATGGGATGAGTTCTTTATCTTTTTCAAGAATTGTGAGACTGTAACAACAGTCTGTCTTTGCAACTATTGAGTCTGTCAAAGCTCCTTTACCAGGACCAATTTCAAATACAAAGTCATTTGCCTTGATGCACATATGCGAAATAATATAATCAATAACATAGCTATTTACCAAGAAATTTTGGCCCAAATATTTCTTCATCTACTTTCTTCTAAATTTTTTTATCTATAAAACTATTGGCTCTCATGTCTGCTATCCATTCACGTACAACATCCCTGACACGCTTCTCTCTAATTAAATTTTTTGCAAGTGTTAACTTACGTTCAGAACTAACTTTTTCCTGGACCTTATCAAGGATCATGATTAAGTGATATCCAAATGGTGTCCTTACCGGATCACTGATTTCACCAATCTCCAGTTTCATTGCTTCTCGCTCAAAGCTTGGAACATAATCGCCCTGATATGCCCATCCAAGATCGCCATCATTCTCCGCTGATTTTTCATCTTCCGAAAATCTTTTTGCGAAATATTCAAAACTCTCTCCTGCTAGAACTCTTGTCTTTATTTCCTTTAATGACTCAAAAGCTGCTTGGTCATTGCGCTCATCATCTACCCGTTTTAGAATGTGTTTCGCCCTGTACTTGACAATTTTATCTTGAATAAGTGTAGACCTACGGTCTACAACATAAAGAATGTGAAAGCCACTTTTACTCTCAATCACCTCAGAGTAGTTCCCGGGTTCAAGGCTTATAACATAGTTTAGAAAAAGTTCAGGGATTCGGTCATATTTTCTCCAGCCCCACTCCTCAAATTCATAGCCGCCGAACCTTCTGTCTTCAAAATTCGTACTTTTGTTTTCAATTAGTGATGCCAATATCTTTTGAGCGACCTCACTTGCATCATCTTTTCCTATTTCATCACTAAATGGTACCTTGAGGTGCATGATGGCAATTTCTCCCGATGAAAGATTAAATTCAACTTCTGTAGAAAGAAAATTTTCTGCTTCAGTATCTGACACGTAAAGCTTTTGATCTAATTCCTTATCCCTCAAACGAGAAAGTAATACATCAGTTTCTAATTTTGTTTTAAAATCCTCGAAATTGATTCCAGCATTTTTTAACTTTTTCCTTAGCTTATCAACTGTCAATTCTTGATTTTTAGCTATATCCGCAATTATCCCTAAAATCGTCTCGGAATTTACTGATATATTGAGAAGCTTTGCTCTTTGCAACAATATTTTTTCATCAATCATTTTTTCCAGAACAGCATTTTTTTGCGCATTGGAAAGGTCTCGAAATTCTCCTTTTGCTTTTGTTAAGCGCTGAATCGCTAGGCTTGTTTGTAATTCACTTGCTAATATTGCCTCTCCGTTTACAACAGCAATTACTCGATCAACAACGATTGGTTCGGCAACTACTGATTGAGAAATATTTAAAATAGTCCAAAAAGCGATGGTAAACATTTTCCTACCTGTAAATAAAGATTAACTAACGAAATTTATCAAAATTCGATGGCGTTGGTCCTAACTGATTAATCCTTCTGTAATTCGGGATTCCACGTTTGAGTGCGTTAAGTGGGTCTGCACCAACCCTGGCAATACCGTTTAACTCTACTTGAAAAAACAAAGCATTCGTGGCCTCCGTTGAACCGGTAACATATCTTTGAGCTACTAACCTTGATACCCAACACCCTCCATTGTACTCCAAGCCAAAGAGTGCTTCCACTAGTCCGGGGGGCTGGTTTCCAGACGCCTCACTCCTACTTTGGAAAGAGTAGTTATACCTTCCAACTGCGTACCAATTGTTAGATATTGGAGTTTGAAATGACAAGTCCGCCGAGTCAATTGAATTCCGAGTGAATCGGTAATCAAACGAAAGTGCTCGTCCTGGATTAGGTGAAAAGCGAATGCTGACAATTTGATTCTGCCAAAGCCCAAGTTTTCTAGTGTATTGACCTAGGGCCGAAATGGACAAGTCCTCTGAGGCTTTAATTCCAGTTTCGAAAAAAAGATCAGACTCATCATCTTCCCTCACTGGTTGTCCTGGAAGAACCACTCTCTGTCGATCAAAATAATAGCGTTGTGCTACTGAGGCTCGTATGCGTTCAAATCCTTCATCGTCTAAAAATCTTGTTGTCAGGGCAGCAGTGAGAAAATTCTTGTCTGCCACTCTATCATCACCGAAAAAACTGGTTTCGGAGAGCAGTTGCGCTAAACTTGAAGTTACGCTACTTGTGTCAAAAACTGGAAAATTATCTTGGTTATGATACGGTGTAAAAGCATAAAACAACATGGGTTCTATCGTATTTGTGTAGGCATTTCCCCTAAATTCAGATTTTCTCTCAAGTGCAGAAGATAATTCCACACTAACTCCGGGCACTAATCTCTCGTAAGAGCTCTTGCTATCATCAGTATTATTCGCATAAACGCCTAAAAGAGTTTGGTTAATATTGAACCTTTTAGTTGTCTCGGATAAATTGCCGTCTTTAGATTTTCTGTAAAGTGTGTAGTGAAGGTTGGCAGCTGGAACAAGCCTTATTGGGCCGAAATTAAATGGGGTTGACAACATTGCCTTTCCTATCAACCTCGTTCCATCAGTTAGAGAAGGATGTGTAAAATGAGCTGCTTCCGCACTCAGGATGACATCTGTCTCTTTAGAGGCAATTAAGAAATCTGTATTTTTATTTAAAGCAAATTTTGGACTCCACTCATATGGAGGTAAAATTGGAGCGCCAAGGTCTTGTAAAACCTGGTAGCCTTGATATCCAGCCTGATAAGACCATCCGTTAAAAATCCCATTCAATTGAATTGTGGTAGGTAATATTCTCTGCGAAGCTGCTAAAACTGATGCGCCAAAATCTGCAAAATAATCATTATCCGATACCCTATTTAAATTCAACGAAATACTTCTTTCAGCTGACAAGTTGTACCTTGCGGTGGCTCTTCCGAACCACCTATCTTCCCCAGCTATCTTGTCTGAAGGAAGAACCTGTACACCAACTTCGGTATAGTATTCCTGGCCTAGCAGGCGTAAATCTGCCCCTACTTGAACTCCGCGACGGCCGACCAATCGAGGGTAAAAGGTCAAGTCTCTATTTGGAGCAATATTTAAATAGTAAGGCACTGTGAGATCCAGACCTAGCTTTGAGTTTACCGAGAATGTTGGAGCAAGAAGGCCCGACTTCCTTTTTCCCGATATTGAGAAAGATAAATTACCCAACGGTATGAGTTCCGAATTATTCCAGTACAAGGATGTGTTTTCAGTTGTAGCTACTGAACGTACATCATCGACAATAATTTTTGACGACCTCAATTCCCAGGCAGGCCTGTCGGTTGGACAAGTTGTAAATGTAGCTCCCTGAAGGATTACCTCTTTGGGACGAATGAAGTCCACCCTATCTGCTTTTCCTCTCCCATTAATCCTTGTAAAATCATAGCTAACATCCTCAAAGAATCCTTGCATGGTCAAAGGGTTTAATGAAAGACGAGGTCCAGTGTAAAGCTCCCCCTCTCGAAAAAAAGTGACATTGCCCTCAGCGTCTAACTCGCTTTTTACCAAATCATAAACAAGCCTGTTAGCACTAAGACTGATCCCTAGTTTCCGAAACTGCGCACCAGTTTCCACAATTATCGTATCATCTATTTGCCCGCTTATTTTTTCACCTAACAAATAGCTCGGGCTCACAATATCGGGGTCGAGTTTTAGCGTTAATCCCGAGTCCATTCTTAGATTATGATCAGAAACAACACTAAGTCCAGAAACATCAGAATACGCTTCTCCCGAAACTTTTTTTTGCATATTGAAAGCTACCACTATAATAAGAAGTGTACATTTAAATAAAAATCGGTAGTTTATCATCCTAGCCCATTCATTCTTTAGCATTTCATTATAACTTGAGCAAACCATTGACCGAAATTAAATACGACTCCCGCATAACTGAAGCGAAAAAGTGGATGGAATCTTCTTCGATATTAAAAGACTCCATGCCTTATGAAATTACTCCTATCTCATCCGATGCATCTTTTCGTCGATATTTTAGGATAACTACATCCAGGCCTGACCGCACACTAATTTTAATGGACTCCCCTCCAGAAAAGGAGCCTTTGCAAAAATTTCTGTCTCGGGCAAAAATATTCAATGAGCTCAAAATCAGGATACCGACAATTTACTCGAGGAATTCCCTTATGGGATTCTTAATTATTGAAGATTTTGGAGACACAACCTTATTCAAGAAAATTTCCGAAAACAAAGATCCTACAGCTTTTTTAATCTCGGCACTCGACATAGTACTTAAAATTGAGACCGAATATAAAAAAAAGAGCGCTTCCCTCAATCGAAAGGTTAAAAATTTTTCGAAGAAAATACTCCTAGAAGAACTTGATCTTTTCAGGAATTGGTATGTTGGCACTCATTTAGATCAGAAATCTAAATATTTTCCGCTTCACAACTTTCAAACTTTCACTGACTTATTAGTCTCCTCGATACTGAGGGAACCGCAGACCCTAATCCATAGAGACTTTCATAGCAAAAATTTGATGTATCTTAATAAATCAAAAAAAATTGGCGTTATTGACTTCCAAGATGCGCTGATTGGCCCTCTAACATACGATCTAGTATCTCTTCTGAAGGATGCTTACACAGATTACAACGAAGATATAGAGAACACTTGCTTAAAATACTTTTTTGAAAAAATTAAAGAACGTCAACTTGTAAAAGGAAGTTTTGAATCCTTCAAAAATTCCTACGATTTTACCGCTATTCAGAGAAACCTAAAAATTATAGGTATATTTTGTCGATTGAAATATCGAGACGATAAAAACAACTATATGAGATATTTAAACAAATTAAACCAGAGAACTTTGGCAATCAGCAAAAACTACAGCGAGCTAAAATTTATCACTAATTTTTTAGAGGAATTTCTGATAATCCGCTAAACTAGCATAAATGAATGCAATGATACTCGCAGCCGGAAGGGGCAAGAGACTTATGCCTCTAACGAAACACATTCCCAAACCACTGGTAAGGATTAATGGTAAACCCATACTGGTTCATCACCTTGAACGACTCTATAGTGCAGGGATAGTTAATGTCGTTATAAATGTCTCCTACTTAGGTCACCTCATCGTGGAAGAGTGTGGTTACAAATACAAGGGTTTAAACATAATTTATTCTTTCGAGCCCTCACCACCGCTTGAGACTGCTGGAGGTATCGCCTTTGCAAAACCCTTAAACCTTTCGAGTCAACCGTTTCTAGTAATCAATGCTGATATCTTGTGTGATTGGCCACTAAGTAGGGCCTTTAAAATTTCTTCTAGTAAAATTCTCGATGAAAAATTAGCTTATCTCGTCTTAACCAAAACTTCATCACTGTCTGGAGACTTTCATCTTGTTGGAAATACAGTCCTCAATAACTTAAATGATGATATTGGTACAAATAATTTCAAACTCACTTTCGCCGGTATCGGAATATACCGACCGGAATTTTTTCAGTGTATTAAACGAGGAACTTCAGAGAAATTAAGAGACATTCTTATTCCTGCAGTTGAAAAAGGACTTGTTATGGGTGAGCTTCATCAAGGAATCTGGGAAGATTTAGGCACAAATGAAAGACTGGAAAACGCGAAAAGAAAACACGAGAGGAAAGGGGGGAAGGCACTTGACTAATGAAAATAAAAGATTGCCTGATATCTATTTAACAAATTATGAGAAATTTAAAAAAAGGCGAGTCACTCTAAAAAAAAATCTGCAGCGAATTACTTCAGGCAAACCTTTTACGGCCCTTTTGTATTCTGGTGATGAGGTTAATAGAAATGGTGATGTATCATACCCGTTTAGATGTAACAGCAGTTTTTACTATTTAACCGGCTTTAAAGAACCAAACGCGTGGATGATAATTTTTTCAGATGGCAGGAGGGTTAATGAAGACATAATTATCTCAAAAAAGAAAGACAAGACCAAAGAATTATGGGACGGAGTTATTATTGGACAGCGCAAAGCAAAAACAGAATATTTATTTGATAAAGCTTATGCTACCGAAGCAATCGACCAAATAGTAACTTCAAAGCTAGCGGAATCTCAATGTGTTTTTTTCCCTCTAGCCGAACAAAGTTTTTCACAAAGAGTTACTCGCTGGTTATCTCTATTAACAGGCAAAAAGCGTATAGGAATCGATTGCCCAGGCTCTTTAGGTGATTTAAACTGCGTTATTGAAAACCAGCGTGTTATAAAAGATACCTACGAATTAAAATTAATGAAAAAAGCGGCCTGTATCTCGGCCGAAGCGCATAGAGAGGCAATGAAAGCCTCACGTCCAGGGCTAAAAGAACTTGATATCGAAACTGTATTATTACAAGTATTTCGGAATAATGAAGCATATGAAGTTGCGTATCCGAGCATCGTTGCAAGTGGCCCCAATGCTTGTGTTCTGCATCACAGAGCAGGAAGTAGAATATTACAAAAAAATGAGTTGATACTTATTGACGCAGGTTGTGAATTTAATGGTTATGCGTCCGATATAACCAGAACATTTCCGGTCTCCGGTAAATTTACAAATGCTCAAAAGTTAATTTATGAAATTGTTTTACTGGCTCAGAGAGATGCCATACAAAAGATCAAAGTCGGAGCAAAGTACAATACTCCTCACGAGGCAGCAGTAAGATCAATAACCCAAAATTTGATTAATGCAGACTTAATAAAAAATAGAAATGTCGACGAGGCTGTTGAAAAACAAGATTACAGGAAGTTTTATATGCACAGAACTGGTCACTGGCTAGGACTAGATGTGCACGATGTGGGTTCTTATAACACTACATTAAAAAAGAACATGGTTTTAACTGTTGAGCCAGGAATTTATATTCGCCCTTCTAGAAATATTCCTCGCGAATTTTGGAATATTGGTATTAGAATAGAGGACGATGTAATTGTTAAAGAAAAAGGATGTGAGATTATAAGTAGAGAAGTGCCAGTAGAATTAGATAAGGTAGAGCAACTTGCAAGTTTATAAAAACTGATCTTTTGAAATGACAACAAGACCACAAAAAAATAATAAGCCTTTAGAAGAAACTCTGGTTGAATGTCTCGATATCTACTTTCAACATCTCGGAGAACAAAAGCCTCACGCTGTTTTGGCGATGGTGATTGAAGTTGTAGAAAAATCAACAATCACATACGTCATAAATAAGACTGGAGGTAACATATCAAAGGCAAGTCAAATACTTGGTGTAACCCGAGCAACTCTGCGCAAGAAGATATCAAACTACAAAATCGATAACGGCAAATCGTTTAAATGAAAAAAATTTCGAATGCCCTGATATCAGTTTACGACAAAAGAAACTTAGAAAATTTTTCTAGAGGTCTTTTAGAAGAGTGTATTAATATAATTTCTACAGGCGGGACAGCCAAGAGTTTAGAAAAGGCTGGAATATCTACCACCAAGGTTGAAGACATCACGGGTTTTCCCGAAATGTTGGACGGCAGAGTGAAAACATTAAATCCCAAGGTACATGGCGGGATTCTTGCGGTAAGAAAAAATAAGAAACATATGGAAGTGTTGGAAAGACTGAAAATACCTCAAGTGGATCTGGTTGTTGTCAATTTATACCCATTTGAAGAAATTCGAGAAAAGTCTTGTGGAGATGAGGAACAAATTATTGAAGGTATCGATATCGGCGGTTCCACCCTCATAAGGGCTGCAGCTAAAAATTTCCGAGATGTAATTGTAGTTGTTGACCCAGATGATTATAGAGAAATACTTAGCCAAATAAAACAAAAACGGTTAGATTTGAGTTTTAGAAAAGAGTTAGCAAAGAAAGCCTTCCAGCATACATGCTATTATGATGCCGCCATTTCCGATTATTTTTTGAATTGTAAAAACGGAACAGATCGCTTTCAAATAAATGGAGGCTTAGACTCTCCGTCCATGTTTCTCCACTTAAAAAAAATTAAACAGCTTAAATATGGAGAGAATCCCCATCAAAAGGCCAATGTCTACATAAACTTGCGAGATAATCTGGCTCCAACTATGTTAGAGAATCAGATTCAAGGAGGGGAAGTTTCGTTTAACAATTTGCTTGATATTGAAACAGCTTCCCGATGTGCCAATGAACTTAAAGAAAAATGCTGTATCATTGTTAAGCATAATAATCCGTGTGGAGCAGCCATTGGGGCTAGCCCATTGGAAGCATTTCTCCATGCGAAGGCGTGTGACCCTATTTCTTTTTTTGGCGGTGTTGTAGCGTTTAATTATGAGATAGGAGAAGAATTAGCTGAAATGCTTAGTACTTATTTTTTGGAGGCAGTAATTGCTCCATCGATTGATTCTAGAGCAGCTACCGTATTTCAGAAGAAAAAAAAATTGAAAGTTTTTTCACATAAGGCATTCTCTCAAAATACATCACATCATTTAGACATCAGAAGAGTAAATGGATTGTTTCTCATCCAAGAGCCAGATTCCCAAAACTTAGGAAAAGTTTTTTTTGACCCCTATAAGGATATGGAATCAGTGACATCACAACCTCCTTCAACGCAGCAAATCAAAGATGCTAGCTTTGCATGGCATGTCGCCAAATTCGTCAAAAGTAATGCCGTAGTGCTATGCAAAAATCAAAAAACTATTGGTATAGGTGCAGGTCAAATGAGCAGGATTGACGCCACTAAAATCGCAATACAAAAAGCCATACAAAATAAGTTTGATTTAAGTAATGCAGTAGTAGCCTCAGATGCTTTTTTCCCGTTTAAAG
>MDTB01000552.1_pt1 | contig 11387 bp, 12 predicted proteins | sample 811161 | NCBI WGS metagenome assembly MDTB01 (sample SAMN05326650, study PRJNA326480) | marine metagenome | isolation source: seawater | place: Mediterranean Sea | collected 2009
AAAAGGAAATTATATTTGGTATTGCAGATTTGCCAGCTCTAGATGAACGCTATGTTGGATATTCTGATGTATCTTACAAAATTATAAAAGGTAAGAGAAGCAAGCTTCAAACTAGAAATACGTTTAAACTTAAGGATAGTATTTTAAATACAACCTCTCCCTATGTTTTTGCAAATAAATATGATCGGAAAATTTTTGAAGAAGTAGCTAAAGAAGTAAAGACAGTTAGGTTCGGAGGAGATTGTTACAGTTACTGTTTGTTGGCGGACGGCCATGTTGATATTGTTATTGAAAGTGGACTTAAGTCATGGGATATAAGAGCCTTAGAACCAATAATAAAAAATGCTGGGGGCCAACTGAAAACCTGGGAAGGTCATAAAATATTAGATGGAGGAAGAATAGTCGCGTCAGCAAATAATCGATTGTTAAAAAAGGTTCTAAGTCTTTTAAGTAAAAAAAAACCCAGACATAAATGACTGGGTTTTAATTTAAATATTTTAATAAATATTTATCCCAAAGCATCCATTACTGATTGTAATTTCATAGCAATCGACATATCACCAGATACTTTTAATTTACCTTGCATGAATGCAGATGTTCCATCAACCTCACCAGATCTCATCTGTTCAAATGTTTCCATTGACATTGATAAAGTGCAATCAGCATCTTGATCATCGCTTGAAACGGTATTGGGGTTGGATTTACCATCCAAAAAAATACACCCTTCACCCTCAAAATCAAATTTAACAGTTGCACCTAATCCAGTATCTTTACCCTCTATACCTTTTTGGAACTCAGCTAATAAACTTGCTACGTCAGCCATATATAATCTCCATAATTTAATTTAGAATGACAATAAATCAATTTACATTATATATGTCAATATGTAATTTTTTTGAAAACAAAATATGAAAAAACCAATTTTTTGGGAAACTGCTAAAAAAGATCTAATTAAAAAAGATAAAACACTTGGTAAAATTATACAAAATTATCCTAGTGACTTCCTTTTTACAAAGGAGAACCCTTTTTATACATTAGCTAGGTCCATTGTAGGTCAACAAATTTCTGTTAGCGCAGCCCAGGCAGTCTGGGATAGATTTGAAAAGAAAATTAAAACTGTAACTCCTAAATCAGTAAAAAAAATTCATTATATGAAACTCAAATCTTGTGGGCTTTCTAAGCAGAAAATATTGTATTTAAGATCACTATCTAACGCATTTATAGAAAAAAAAATTCAGCCAAGCAAATGGGCTTCCCTTGAGAACGAGATAATTATAAATGAGTTAACTCAAATAAAGGGCATTGGTCGGTGGACTGCAGAAATGTTCTTAATATTTAATTTATGTAGACCAGATATTTTTCCAGTGGATGACTTGGGCTTAATTAAAGGCATATGTAAGTGCTATAGTCTTAAATATCCTATTTCAAAAGATTATGCTCTTAGACTATCAATAAAATGGAAGCCATGGAGATCCGTGGCAACATGGTATTTTTGGAGAAGTCTAGATCCTATACCAGTAGAGTATTAATATGAGTAAAATCGATATTTCATATGCATCAAAATCTGAACATAATTTCGCACAACGATTAGTTATAAAAGCAATCGAAAATGTAACTGGAAAAAGAAAACTCTTAAATGTATATAAAAACTATTTAAAGGAAGCTAATGAACCAATAAATTTTTGGACTGATGTTTTAAAATTGATGAAAATTAAAATAACTATTAGATCAATAATTCCTTTTCACATTCCTAAATCTGGTTCACTTATTATAATTGCTAATCACCCATTTGGAATTATCGATGGATTAATACTTTGCTCATTAGTATCTAAAAATAGAAGTGACTTTAAAATAATGACTCACGAAACATTAAAATTTTTGCCTGAGTTGAATAAATATATATTGCCAGTAGATTTTAGTGATAATAAAAAAGAAACAATAAAATTTAATTTAAAAACAGCAAAAAGAGCACAAAGACATCTTTTAGATAAAGGTATTTTAATAATTTTTCCATCAGGAAGTGTATCAACTGCAAAGAGTCTAAAAACAGAAGCAAGAGATAATGATTGGAAGAACTTTCCAGCTAAATTAATCCAAAAAACTAGATCTGACGTATTGCCAATATATTTTGAAGGAAAAAATGGTTTTTTATTTCACTTATTTGCTTCAAAATTAAAAAATCAAACACTCAAGTATTCTTCATATATTCATGAAACTAAGAAAAAAATTGGAAAAGAAATAATAATATATACGGGCAGAATTATAAAATTTAAAGAAATGGAAGTTATAGAAAGTAGACAAAAACTAACTGATTTCCTTAAAGAGACTACATACAGTTTAAAAAAAGACTATACAAAATTATAAATATTGTTTTAGCTCATCTTCACACATAATCTTAACCAGTTCTTCTAAACTGGTTACTGGTTTCCATTTTAGAATTCTTTTAGCCTTCTTTGGATTACCGTAAGTCTTATTTACTTCAGTGGGCCTAAAAAAATTTTTATCTATTTTGACTATTGCTTTTCCTGTAATTTTATCAATTGCTTGCTCATTAACTCCATTTCCTCTCCAAGAAATATTAAATCCATAGTATTTTGCGACTTTGTTAATGAAGTTTTTTATACTATGATTTATGCCAGATGAGATTACATAATCATCTGGTTGCTCATGTTGGAGCATTTTCCACATCGCCTCTACATAGTCAGCTGCGTAGCCCCAGTCTCTACGCACATAAATATTTCCAACTTTAAGACAGGGAATAATATTGAATTTTACTTTTGCTAAATCATGCACTATTTTCTTTGCTACAAATTCTTTACCTCTTAGTGGAGAGTCATGATTAAATAATATGCCTGAGCAGCAAAATAAATTATAAGCTTCTCTATATAAATTTAACATCCAATGTGAATAAAGTTTAGAAATTGCATAAGGACTTATAGGGTGAAAATGAGTTTTTTCTTCTTGAAACTTTGAGATTGTATTGCCAAACATTTCTGAGGATGAAGCTTGGTATAATTTTGTTTTTTTAGAAAAATGTCTTATAGCCTCGAGAAGCCTTGTAACTCCCAGAGAATTTACGTTTGAAGTGTAAACAGGACTAATAAATGATTTATCAACAAATGATTGTGCCGCCAGATTATATATTTCGGTAAATTTTTCTTCTCTTATAACTTTATTTATATTATTTTCCTCTAGCATTTCAAAAGGTATAATTTTTATTTCTTTTTCTATTTGAAGTTTTTTCAATCTCCATAGATTACGATTAGCATTTTGTCGCTCGCCTCCGACAACAAAATAGTTTTTTTCAAGTAAAAATTTTGCAAGGTATGCCCCATCTTGACCTGATATTCCTGTGATTAAAGCTTTCTTTTTGGACATTTATAAATTTAAAGAAATTTATTGATTTACAAAATGTATTATATATCAATTCTTATTAAACAAGCAATTCAATTCATGCCTTTAAGCAAGAAACAACATATGGTCACTAATAAAGAAAAAGAAATAAAGATTATATCTTTTTATAGATTTAAAGAGATCAAAGATAAAAGTAAATTGAAGCATAAATTGGACAATTTTTTTAAAAAAAAAATAATCCGAGGAACAGTTATTATATCAGATGAAGGTATTAACGGTTCATTGTCAGGTGCAAGAAAAAATATTTATGACTGTATAAAATTTATCAAAAAAGAAATAAAAATTCGTAAAATACATATTAATGAAAACTGTGTTGATTATTTCCCTTTCAACCGAATGAGAGTGAGATTAAAAAATGAAATAATTTCAATAGGAGTAGATGAAATTAAAACAAATGACTTTAGTAAAAATCATTTAAGTCCTCAGGATTGGGATAAGTTTATTAGTGGCAAAAAAATAAAATTGATTGATACTAGAAATGAATATGAGATTCAGGTTGGAAAATTCAAGAACTCAATTAACCCTCATACTAAATCATTTAGAGATTTTACAAATAAATTAAGTCAACTTAAAATAAAAAAATCTGATAAAATAGGTATTTATTGTACAGGAGGTATTAGATGCGAGAAGGCTGCTGGGTACATGAAGCTCAAAGGATTTCAAAATGTATTTCAGTTAAATGGGGGAATTTTAAATTATCTTGAATATAAAAAAAAAAATAAGTCAACTTCTCATTGGCAAGGTGAGTGCTTTGTATTTGATGAAAGAGTTACAGTAGACAGTGACTTAAATCCAGGTAAATATCTACAATGCTATGGATGTCGAATGCCTATTTCAAAAAAAGACACTTTATCAAAAAAATATTTAAAAGGTGTGTCATGTCCTAATTGTTATGATACAAGATCAAACGAACAAAAAAATAATTCACAAGTAAGACAAAAACAAATTGAGAATAACGAAAAAAAAGGCTTGTCACATCCCTTTAAAAAATTAAAAGCAATTGATATAAGTTGATATACTTATTTTATTTGAGAAATCCCAAGGTAAAAACCAATAGGTAAATAGTAGATAATATTTATCCAATTATGAAAAAGATTTTGGGTTGGAAGTATGGGAAAAATTGTTATTAAAATACACGCAAATAGACATATTTTAAAGTTTCGTCCCGCTTGGTCTAAATTGAATTTTGTTCCCTTAGATTTTAAAATATAAAAATTATAAATTAATGAGGAGCAAAGTATGGCATAAAATAAAAAACCAATAATACCAAGTTCAGCAAGTATTTGTATCAAGCTATTATGTGGATGTGTCGAACATGACTGTTCATTAAATGAATAATCTTTTTTATCGCATAATAATCTAAAAGTATTAGGTCCACTTCCAGTTGCTAAATTATTTTGAAAAATATTTAGCGCAGTATTTATAAGGCTGTGATGTTGCTCAGAAAATAAGTATATTTTATCAAATAATTTTTGGTCGTTATCTTTTTGCTTATTATTTTCTTGATTATTATTTTCAATACCTAGTTGGGATATTGTATAATCAATATTTCTCGTTTTAATTTCAGGACTAAGTATTGATATAAATAATATTATTATTAAAGAAAAAAAAAGAGAAAAAACCCTTATTTTTCTATATTTTTCAATGAATAATACAATAAATAGTGTAGCTACAATCAACAATCCAAATGCCGTTCTTTCTCCAGACAAAAATATCAAAACGTCACATGTAACTAAAAGCAAAAATGAAATCATTAAAAAATATCTTGAGTTTAAATGGCAAAAAATAATTATTCCAAATAAAAGTGGAAATAGCCTAGAAATATAGCTTCCAAGTAATAAATCGTCATTTAATGGGAGTGTTAATCGAGTTAATTTAGTTGTATACCCAAAAATACTTTCATCATATAAGAATTGATAGTAGCCATCAAATAAAGCAAAAGTGAAAGCTGCCATTAAAAAATATCCAAAATATTTTACAAATAATTTGTCTAGATCAATAAAATACCAGATTACTAATGCGAGTAAGATGAATCTGAAATAAAAGATAATTGACTGAATTGAATATGCTGCGTCAACAGAAAAAAAAGATGAAAAGAGTAAATAAAGATAAAATATAAAAAAAAATAACGTAAAGTTATTTAAATAATATTTTTTTAAATCTTTCTTAAAACATAAATATATAAATAAGATTCCTAATATAGAGATTGCTAAGTCAGGCAAAAATGGTCCTGTAAGTAAAAAAAAAGGTAAGAAGTAAATTAAATATCTTCCATATTTATTAAATAATAATTCCAAAACAAAGATCTACTTTACCCTAACTTTTTCTGCCATCTTTTATACTTAGGCCAATCGTCCTTACTTATTATATATCCAATACAATTTTTTGATCCACAATTGCAAATATGATCTTTAAAATCATCTCTATCAAATTCGTATCCATAGTCGTATGAAAGCTCTTCACCTTTAAAAATTTTTTTTATCGATTTAATCCAAATCTTACCTCTTATTATATCAACTTCACAGTTTGGATTACATGAATGATTTATGTATCTTGCTTTATTAAATAATGGAGACCCATCAATATCATACCTACTATTTAACTCAAATATATAGACAGACCCTGTAGTTTTTGAATGCAAGTATTTTTTTATTCTATTTTCAGAAATTTTATCACCTTGAGATTTTGTTACTTTATTTCCAATATATTCAATAATTTTTCACCTTTATTTAGATCCTTTTGGGCGAATACTCCTGTTCCATGAACTTTGGATTTTCTGACCTTCCACACTGTCATTGAGGACTATTTGTAATCGAAAGGTCTCTTATAAATAGAAATAGCAAGGATAAAATGAAGCCAAAAAATACAGCTATTAGAAAATACAACAGGTAAATTGATTTTGAATTCTCAACAACAATAGAGCTAAGATTATAATTCACAATCCTGAAGTTTTGAGATTTCATTTGATCTTGGATAAAATTTATATTTAAAACTCCCTCAAAATATTCTCTTTCTAATTGTGGCATATATACATTGTTACTTTCTCTTTCAAGAGCGCTCAAATTTTTAATTTCATTAAAAATAACATTATCAGATGATTTTGTTGTTTCTTCTATAACGCTTTTTCTAACTGATTTTAAAATATCATATCCAAATAAATAGGCTGGGTAACTATTAAATGTACTTGATAAAAACTGTGATAGGGTTTCAGTACCCTCGTCAATACTAATTCTATTTTCGTCCTTGTGAGAAAGCGATGACAAAATATCTATTTGTGCTACTTGCCATCCAAGTGTCTCAGCTATGATTATGCTTTCGTCAAGCATATCCAAAATAATTGTTTTTCGAATTGATGCGTCGTCTTTTATCTCAACAATTCTTTCTTCATCTACCTTTAACTGAGTTATTCTTTTATTTTTTTCTATTTCATAAAATTTTTCTTTTATAACATTCTGGTAATTGAAATCGTTATTTAATTGATTAACCAGTTCACCGATAACTACTTCATTCAATTCAGGAATTACAAATTTAAGAAAATCATTTGTAAATTCTTTATTGCCAGTCTGAATAGATACGATTAGATATTCTGGTCTTAATCGAAAAGAAAAATTTGAAAAAATTTGATCCGGAAGTCCATCATATATATTATCATTTTGAAGTTGGAATGCTTGGTATAAATTTTCAATTTTTCTTTCATCCTGAATATTTGTTTCAAACAATTTAAACAGTTTTTCAGTTGTATAATCATATCTCATGCTAGATCTAGAATCTGCTATATTCGAACTTATTAAATTGTTCTCTAAATCAGCTTTTTGGATAATATTAATAGTTGCCTTATATTCTTGAGGTGTAGTAAAAAAGTATAAACTAGATAAGAAAACAGATCCAAAAATAAAAATTATAACTGTTACTAAATTACTTTTTATATATAAAATTAGGCTTCTAAGATTAAATATTTCTTCTTCTTTATTAATTGTCATAAAGTACTAATTTAATTTTAAAATACACATTCTCGTATCTGCTATCCATTTAATATCATATTTGCTGGAAATTGAATGTAAATAATTTCCAACAGGATTTGTTACATCGTAGTCATGCCATAGTATGATTCCTGGTCTTTTTATGAATGATATACAATTCTCAGTATCTAGTTTTACTGTCTCATAGTCATGTCCACCATCAATAAATACCAATGAAAAATCTATCGAACTAAAGTCCATTTTTGTGGAATCATGATATATTTGATTTATGTTATTATAGTTATTGAATTCTTTGTCCTTTCTTTTTTTATCTAAAATTAAATGCTTGTCATATTCAAGATAGTCATCTTTACGATCAAGATTTTTTAATTCTTTATCTTCAGGCAAATCAATCGTGAATACTTGTGAATTATTTTTCAAATTTAATGCACAATTAATAGTTGTCTTTCCATTAAATGTGCCAATTTCGAGAAAGTTTTCTCCATCTTTTAAAGTTGATGCTAGTGATGTGACAACTAACATTTCTAATCTAGATATATTTCCCCCCGATAGGTCTAGTTTTTTTATTGAAATAGAAACTTTATTCCAATCTAGAACATCATTAAGTTGTATTATGTCTATATAATTTTTCTTGGAATAAAAAACTCTATAATACTTTAAAATTGATTTCCAAAGATTTATATCAAATAATCTAAGTATAAAAAAAATTAAAAGTTTAAAAAATATTTTTATTCGGTAGGGCATATTTTAATCATATTATTTTGAAACTATCTATTCTTTCTTTTACTTCTTCTTCGGATCCACTTATTAAAATCTGTTTTAATATATTAATATTATCCATAAAGTTTTCATCCATTTTGATATCTTCTTTTGCCTCTAAAATATGTTTATTTTCTGTCGGCAATAAATTATCCGAATAAGCAAGTTTCTCATGAAGCTTTTCTCCCTTTTTTAGACCAATTGTTTTTATTTCAATGTCGCCATATTTATTTTGTTCATCTTTTAGAGAATATCCAGATAAAGAAATCATTTTCTTTGCTAAATCAATAATTTTTATTGGATCTCCCATGTCTAAAATATATATTTTCCCGAAAGATTTAAAAGTTGATGATAATAATATTAACCCTACAGCTTCTGAAATAGTCATGAAGTATCTAGTTACATCTTTGTGGGTTAGTAAAACTGGACCACCATTTTTAATTTGCTCAGAAAATATTTTAAATACTGACCCTGAAGACCCTAATACATTACCGAACCTAACAACATGTGACTCAGTTTGATTTGATGAGTTTGCTGACTTATATTTTAAATAAAGCTCGCTTATTCTTTTAGTCATTCCCATAATATTTTCTGGATCTACTGCTTTATCAGTTGAAATAAGGCAAAATTTTTCAATATTATATTCAAATGCTTTATCAATGATATTAATCGTTCCGAAAATATTATTCTCAACACCATCTATAATATTTTCCTCCACTAAATTAACATGCTTATATGCTGCCGCGTGGAGTACATAATCTGGTTGATATTTTGAAAAAATTGAATCTAATCGATTAATATTATTTATATTTGATAAAATTGGAGTGATTTTTGTATTACTTGGCAATTTCTCTAATTCTTTATTTATGTTAAACATGTTTAATTCGCTATGATCCAAAAGAATTAACCTTAATGGGTTATGTGCTATTATTTGGCGACAGAGTTCTGATCCTATTGATCCTCCCGCGCCAGTAACCATTACAATCTTATTATTGCATATCTTTGCTACCTCATGCGCCCTGAAGTCTATTGAGCGATCAAGAAAATCACTAATCTCTAAATTATTAACTTCAGCTACGTTCTTATTTCCACTAATTATATCTTCAATTGGAGGAATAGATCTTACCCTTAATTTATATCTAGAAAGTGTATTAATTATCTGTCGACGCCTAGATTTTGTGATATTTGGCATTGTCAATATAACCTCATCAACAACACCTCTCTCTATTAACCTCAAAGAATCAGTAAGTGAGTAAATTAGTACTCCATCAATCTTTCTGTTCTGTTGCTCATCTTTGTCATCTATAAATCCAATTATTTGGTATTTACTTGATCTCTTAAGGGAATTAAGCGTTTCAGCACCTGCTTGACCAGCGCCATATAAAAGACAAATCGTTTCTTTTGAAATTTTTTTATCAATTCTTAGTAAATATGAAATTAAAGCTCTATTCAACGTAATACTAACAAAAAAAATAGCGGGCTGTATTATTGTCAATGATCTTGGAACAGGAGACAAATCTAAAGAAAAAGATATAATTCCAACGCAAACTGCATAGAAAAAAATAGCTATAGAGAATAATTGTAAATCTTTTTCACTACTAAAACGTAAAACAATATTATAAATACCAAAATAAAAGAAAATTAAAATAGAAAGTAATGGAAAGATAAGAAAAGCTTTTTCATAAAAAATAACATCAATATTTAGGGTATCAATCCTAAGCGAGATAGCAAGGTATGTAGATAAAATGCCAATTATAAAATCATTAAATAATAAAATTATTTTTTTGTTAATCTTACTTAACTTACTTAACTTGTTAATTATTTGACTTATTTTCATCGTACTAGTGGGAGATATTTTTTTTTAAGACTACATTAAAAATTGTCAAAAATATAATTTTTATGTCAAAAAAAATTGACTTATTTAGCATGTAGTATTCGTCTAATTTTACTTTTTCTTCAATAGATACTTTATCTCTACCATTAATCTGAGCCCAACCAGTAATACCGGGTTTTAGTATTTCTATTCCTTTTTCATTTCTTTTTTTAATTAATTGATATTGATTAAATAAAGCTGGCCTCGGACCCACAATCTTCATGTCGCCCATTAATACCGAAAATAATTGAGGTAATTCATCAATGCTATATTTCCTTAAAAATCTTCCACTCCAAGTTATAAACTTTTTTTCATCAATTAGATCAGTTGCAATTTGTGGAGCGTTTCTATTCATAGTCTTTAACTTTGGCATATAGAATAATTTATTATTTTGCCCTACCCTTTTTGAAAAGTGAATAGGATTATCTTTGATATCAACCCAAATTATCAAGCAAACTAAAAGACCTATTGGTGAGATTATAATAATAAAAGCAATTGATATTAAAATCTCAACTAATCTACTCATTGAAAGTTACTTTTTATTATTTGGAGTGTACGATTGTATATTTTAAATAAAAAATAATTTAGAATAGAGAACTTGATATTGTATTTTTTTAATACGCTGATTATTTTCATATTCTGAATGAAAATGTTGTAAATACTTTTATTTGAAGAGCCTCCTAACTTCATATTTACAATAAAAAGTCTCAAATAATCTAATTTCACTTTATACTTTGAAAATATTCTTATAATGAATTCAAAATCAGCAGCATTGCCATACTTTGGATCATATAAACTACATTCGTCATATACTTCTCTTCTTAAAAATAGTGTTGGGTGAGGTATTATTTGACCTTTTGATATAGATTTCTGACTCAAGTATCCTGTTTTCCAAACTCGATAAATTTTTTCTTTCTTGACATAATAAAGATCAGCGTAAACCCCTTGTGTAAGTGCGTTTTCCTTAAAATAACTTGCGATCTTTGATAATACTTTACTATCTGTGTATGTGTCATCAGAGTTTAAAATTCCTATTATATCTCCTTTAGATGCTTTTATACCTTTGTTCATAGCGTCATAAATTCCATGATCTTTTTCAGAGATTAAAATATCTATTTTTGATTTGTATGACTTGATTATATTTAAGGTTTCATCTTTTGATGCGCCATCTATGATAATATATTCAATATTATGATAATCTTGATTTATTACTGAGCAAATAGTCTCTTCTATAGTAGTTTCGGAGTTATAACTAACTGTAATGATAGATATTTTAAGAGTCATAGCGCTTATCTCTTTCACTATTATAAAAGGAAGTAAAATAAAGTAATGTTGCAATAGATATATTAGGTATCATCCAT
>MDTB01022437.1_pt1 | contig 11387 bp, 9 predicted proteins | sample 811161 | NCBI WGS metagenome assembly MDTB01 (sample SAMN05326650, study PRJNA326480) | marine metagenome | isolation source: seawater | place: Mediterranean Sea | collected 2009
AAATGTTAGGAACTTTTTTAAAAGACATCGAATCTGCAAGAACGTTGTGGAAAAAGGTTTACCAAGAAAAGTCTGAAAATTTCCACCAACAATTTACGAAAATATTCGAAGTGGCGGCGGTATCTTGTGCTTTGATAACAGGCATTTCTACATCTTTTTTATTGAGCTCAGGTGATAATACAGCTCTCATTGTTGTTTCTTCAGGAGCCTTTGTTTCGGCATTCATTTCCTTTACCACGAGTATAATATTAATAGTCATGGTAAATTCTACAGAAAATAGAAATGTTATTCGTTTTCTCGATGAATGGTATCATTATAGTTATATACCCCTAGTAGGGCTTATTATGTCTTTTCTATTGAATTTTGTAAGTCTGTTGTTATATATACCAACAAAAATAACTATATATTTAACACCGGCAGTGAGCTTGATAACAATATCCCAATTAATTTTTCATTCAAGGATCAGAAAATCGGTTCTTAAATACGGAATTGAAGAATTGTAAAAAAACTTATGCATTTTTTACATCGCGATCCATATCCCCACCTTATAGAAGCAAGTGCTTAAAAAAGCTTTTTTATGTTTTATACTTTGTCTCTTTTTTATTTTTTTTTAATTTTATAATTTTATTGCGCACCTACACCAGCGCCGGAATCTTGCGAAGGTACTTGTCTGCACGGAAGTATATCAAGGCCCCAATAGTGCTAACCACTCGCAACCCGATAGCAATGTGGCTGTTGGAGAACACAAGGTCAGTGGTCACCGGCATCACTATGTTCTGCGTAGTCCACATAAGCGACCCCGCCTGAACGTGCTCTACGAGGCTCAGCATCAATAGGAACATCCAGAAGCGGGACTGGAACTTGCGCGTGAGTGCCTTGGTACGAATCGCTTTGATGCGCTCCTCGTAGGTCTTGTTCTGCTTCTCAAGCTCGTCCTTTTCATCAAGCGTAGTGTCCAGGTGCATCTGCCTGAACTGTATGGCACGCTCCTGGTTCTCAATGATGTTTTCAAGTCGAACCGCCTTCTCGGCGGCGGTGTACTCGTGCTCTTCAAGCTCTTCTTCGAGCTTGTTTATTTTGGCAGTCTGGGCCTCAAGTTCCTTACGAAGGAGCTCGCGGTGCTCACTCCTGTTACAGGGGCGCTTGCTCTTGCGACCCCCATTGTTCTCGAAGGCGCTCACGTGGAACTCCTCGCTGGCAGTTGGTGCTTCAGTGAACCTTGTAGAAGGAGGCTTGAAGTTGGGTAGAGTAGAAGGCCTTGGTACCGGGCTCACACGGATGCCATCGGCGGTAGGGGTGTTCCTGGTAGCGGTGAAAGGCATATTATGTATATTTGTACGTGTGTGTTGTTTTTATCGTGTTATAACGCAGTGTTATGTTGTACACATACGTACCCGTCATCTTCTAGGGTACATACCTGCGGTATTTTTTAGATAGTAGAACCGGTTAGGATATGTCTCACGCTACCACCTAAGAGTTCGGCAATATCGTATCGCTCAACTTGTTGGCGTTCGGTTTCGGCATGGGGTAGTAGAGCTTCATCTGCACGCGCCCCCCCATATAGATAACAGTCATCTTCATCGACTTGCGTCCCGCAACTGGAGCTTCGTTTTTTCCTGAATTTGCAGCAAGAATGGCAACAATTTAAGGAATCTTCTCGATCCACAAAAAAACAATCCAACAACACCCCGATGCAACTTACCGCCATAAAATATTCACAACACGTCATCTTTACATAATAACATAGCTATTTTTAAAAATGGTAATTTGATTTAAAAAAACTGTCTTATGTGATATTAACAAACCAACTAGATGAGCGCCTTTAACCGAGAGAACAACACCGCCGGCTCCCTTATTGACCCCGGGGAATTCGACACCGTCGTAAGCAAACTTCGCGATTTTTTCATTAAGAAGGGATTTGTCGAAGTTCATACTCAAAACCGCCTAAGCATTCTTGCGGCTTGTGAGGATCCTACCACTATCACCACATACGAATATGGCGGTGAGGTATGGCCTCTACCGCAGACTGGTCAAATGTGGCTAGAGTATGAGATGTTGAGGCAGCCTCATCTACCTGGTTTGTTTTGCGTTAGCACAAGTTACCGCAATGAGCCGAACCCTATCCCGGGGCGGCACGATAAGATTTTCCCTATGTTTGAGTTTGAGATTAAGGGCGGAATGGATGAGCTAGAGAAGATGGAGTGCGAGCTTCTCCAGCATCTAGGCTATAAGTTCAACGCTCCCCAGGATGTCTCTGGGGCTGATGCCTCTGGGTATTGCGGCGATGATTATAAGAATATTGGCGAGAAATACAAGGTCTTTGACCTTGAGCACGAGCACGAGCAGAAGCTATACGAGGAGTACGGACCTGTTTTCTTCCTCAAGAATTTCCCCAGCTACACCAGCCCCTTCTGGAATATGAAGAAGCACGATGATAAGAGGTACTCCAAGAAGATCGACGTTATCCTAAGCGGTATGGAGACCATCGGCAGCGCCGAGCGTTCCTGCGATCGCGATGAGATGCGCACCAGTTTTGAGACCATCAGCGAGGGTGGCTACAGCAAGACGCTTTACAACAAGTTTGGAAAGCCTCGTGTAGCAGCGGAGCTTGATGACTTTTTGTCTTTCGATTTCTTCCCGCGAAGTGGAGGTGGTATCGGTGTTACGCGCCTTATTTCTTCTATGAAGAAGGAGGGACTGCTTTAAACGAACCGGGTATTCCGTTAAAGCGTTTAAGTTCTATCATAGTTTTGAAAACCCATTTATGTAAATGGGTTATATATTCTTCAATTATAACCCAACCTCCCCAGACCCGGGATAAATCCCATATTTCTGGATTTTTGATACCATATTTAATATAATCTGCATCTATATCCTGTGGTGGTGTGAATATTCGAGTAATTATTGTATTTCCCAAATAACCATTTAACATTAGTTTAATACGATGGGTCATTTAGATAAAATTTGTTTTTATTTAAATGGTTGATTTAAAAACTTATCCAATATAATACATATTATGCTATCCCGAATTCGTCCAGATTATACAGGAAAAGTCCGCGATATTTATAAATTTGATAAAAACTTTTTACTCATTCACACAAGCGACCGCGTTAGTTCATTTGACCGGCATCTTGGCCTAATTCCCGGAAAAGGACAGTTATTAACCCAAATGAATAAATTCTGGTTCGAGAAAACTCGCCATATTATTGACAATCATCTAGTAGCCACTTCAGCTCTGGGCTCCCTCGTTACATACTGTAACCCAATTAAAATAGAAATAGTGGTTAGAGCATATATTACTGGTAATACAGTTACTAGTTTGTGGACGCATTATAATGCTGGCGAAAGAAATTATTGCGGATTAACATTTCCGGATGGTCTCAAAAAGAACCAAAAATTACCCGAAATCGTAATCACTCCAACAACAAAGGGGGACGAGGACATCCCTATTTCTGCCCAGGAAATCGTGGATCAGGGCTATATGACCCGCGAGGAATGCGATTTTGTTTTTGAAAAAGCGATGGCATTATTTATTTATGGCCAGGAAGTTGTATACCAGGCTGGTTTTATACTTGTCGATACTAAATACGAATTTGGTAGAACCCCGGAAAACAACATTATTCTTATCGACGAATTACATACTTGCGATAGTAGCCGATATTGGTTAAGTTCTAGTTATCAGGAAAGATTTCAAGCCGGTCTAGAACCCGAAAAATTAGATAAAGATTGCGTCCGCGACTGGGTCCGGTCGCAGTGCGATCCGTATAAAGATGGCATCCCCCAAATTCCCCAGGAAATAATAGATAGGGCTAGGGATAATTACGAATTATTCTACAATAAAATTACCGGATTAGTATCGGTGTAAATAAAACTTTCTGTTATTTGCCTTGATATATAGGCCCTTTTGGCTTCTGCGAAGTTTTCGTACGCCAAAACGCGTATTGAAGCGAATACCCTGGGCGTTCCCGGGAATTTTATATTTTTCGTACGGTTTAAGAATCTTGCCGAAGTTTGAATCATCTGAATCATATGGATTTTCTTTATGAGCCGGTTTGGGGTGCGCTTTTGTTGCTCCTATAATAGACATAAGCAGTGGTAAGTGGGTTGATCTTAAAGCCCGCGGCGCCCTATTAAATACTTGATCCCACGCCTCTTCTGTATCTAAGCCGTAGTGAAGAAAAAGATACATTAAAGTTTTTTGTGGTATAATATATTCGCGGCCAATTCTCCGTAACGCGAGGCTACCCAAGCCAGGGCTCCGGGGTCCCCAGGTTTCAGTGCTATTTTCCAATATCTGTACTCTATACCGTTGATCCCGCATTCGTATGTACTGCGGCCCATGCGGCTGGCCCTCCCCGTATCCGTCATAACGTATATACATTTGTAAAATTCCCTCTCCAGGGTAATTTGCGAATCTCGGGTTGCTTTTGTAATTTAAAGTGTATTTTCCCTCTGGAAAATAAGGCGGAATGTCAGGGTTCTCTTCATATCCTCGGTATCGAACCTCTGCGGGACGCGCGAACCATGTCGAGTTGAATGGGTTAATTGTGGCCATTATTAAATATAGACCATATTATTTATCTTCTTGTTTTCAAGTCCTTTTTGTTGACCCAACCGTTAACATCGAAAGTACATCGGCGCACCGTATTTTCCCGGATTTCGCACCATTCGGCGCATATTTTAGATGTTTTGGGACCAAACGCACGAGACAGGGCAACATCCGTACAAATAATGGGGCCGAATCGGGTAATCTGGGAATGTGTGGTATGCCCCAAAAACATAAAACGCACATCTCCCGGGAAAGTTTTAAGAAAATTTTTAACAGTTTTGGTATCTACATCACCAAAACCATATCTTCTACATTCTAGAGGGTTAATATCATAACGTTGACTCTGTTCGAACCAAGCGGGAAGTCGTTTTTTAGTTTTCCCTAAAAGGTAATTTTTCATACTAGAATTAACTTCTGTCATTACATCCCGAGGGAAACGACTTCCGGGAAAAAGCATCATAAATTCGGGAACTAAACTACCGTGAACAAATAGGCAAGGTCCTACAATTTGTAGTACATTGCGTGTTTCGGCAAAAATACTTGCCATTTCTCCGCCAGGGTTGTAAGCTGCCCTTCTACTGGCAGCTCCTCGAGGGCCGTAATTTAGGGTATCGGCTTTTTTACAATAAGTTTCGCTATTACCGGCGAAAATATCGTGATTACCCAAAATACTAAAAACCCGCCCACCATCTCTTTTTGCCAATTGGTCAAGGTCCAAGATATCATATTGTAGTTGACGTTCATATGGTTTTTCGTTCCATTCATCTTTAGGGTCTATTTTAACATCCGGTCTTTTGCTGTCGGTTGTATCGCCCAAACATACTATTATTGTATCTTTTCCAATCCATCTGGGTTTGCGGGTGTGTCCTCGAGATTTCTTCATTTTAACACAACCCGATGCCATCATTATGGCCCAAAACATTTCGCGATCGCCGTGTAAATCGCCAATTGCTATTATCCGGGGTGTTGTTTTACCCCGTCGAGTTTCTATAATGTCAGGGGTGGACCTTATGCGCGCAGATGTTCCAAAAGACGCCATATCGTTTATTTAATAGGAGGGAAAAAAAGACCGGAGCAAGCGCACTTAAAATTATCACATTTATTTATTAATAACTATATACAACTTTAACAATGCCACCTAAAAAGAAAGGAGGAAATAACAACCGACAGAAGAACATTGCTAAATTCAAACAAGAACCATTCGCCGGGGATAGTGGTGATATGTTGGGTTCTACTGAATATGCTAAGGTAATTAAGGCACTTGGCGAATGTCGTTTCACGTGTTTGGTAAATACCGGCCAGGAATTGGTTGGTAAGATTTCGGGGGGTGCTAAGAAGCGCGGTCGCGTTATACCGGGTGATATTGTATTGGTTTCTCGTAGGGACTTCGAAACCGGTATTACGAGAAATGAAAAATTGGATATTCTACATAAATATCGAGAAGATACTGTACGACAACTTCTCAAGTGGGGTGACCTAGAATTCACTAAGACCCAAAACGACCTTGATATTGATGGAGCATTTGTATTCTCAAATGAAGAACTTGGTCTTGGAACAGCCGGTCAAGATGACGATGACAGTATAAACTTTGACGAAATATAGAAGCGTCATATGTAATTACATTTAAGGTGATATGCGGAATAATCAATAAAATAAAAACTTGTCTTTTATCAAATAGTTATGGCAACTTATGTCCCTTTGAATCCTAAAAATCTTGGGGCACCCGGTGGCCAAACGGGATTTTCAAATACAGGGGCGCTAAAAGTTCCAGCCGTAACAGCGAGAACCCGAAATGGAAAATGTGGAATGACACCGGACGGACTTGATATAACAGTAACAAATGCAGACGATTCGATAAGTTCTGCTGTTATCTCGGGGCAACAAGTTAAGTTCCCTATGAGTAAAAAATTAGAAGGTAGTACAGCTACTAGTTTAAATGCATTGAATTTAGATGCTAGCGGGTTAAAGATACCTATTTTCAGTAAAAATTTTGGTAATACCGACATAGGTTACAAGCGCAGTGAAGACGACGGTAATTATGGCAAAGACCGTGGGCGGTTTTACATTGACAACAACTTAAACCCATCGGGAACAGCAACCGTTGAACACATTGGGTATAGTCGCAACGTGGTGCTTGATAATAGTGGGTTGATTATTCCTTTTACTGATGTTATAAAGGGTACTATAAATGAAACTATACAATGGGGCGAGATTGAGTTTATATCTAGACCGGATATAAGTAATGGTCCGGTAGACGGTACATATACATTAACTAGTACTAATGTAGTATTTGATAATACTGATGGTGGCGGTTTAGCAAATACGGTTTATATTAGTGAAATAGAAATAGCAGGTGGTGTCCTGGATTCCGTAAAAATCGCATCTGCAGAGAATTCAACAGTTATAGTTCCCGGTAATTTTTTATCAATTACAAATGCCAATCTAGAAACGCTGTTATCAAGCGCAACTCCATCTATATCAATAACATTTACATCGGGGACAGGTCCATTAAAAATAACAGTACCGAGCTATGCCGAAGAATTTGAGACGACACCTAAAAAGCAGCTACCCAGATTTTTCCATCGTGATTTTAAAGCTACAACCACCGGTATTAACTTTCCGGTAACTATTGAGGGTGGGGCGGCAAATATTCCAGCATCATGGGGAGCAGATGGTAGAAAACGCATAGAAACGGGTTCACTTGATGCTAGCGGTCTTTATATTCCAGTTAAATATGACAACACCCTATCACAGACCTATCCAGAAGAAGCAATGACACAATATTTAAAACTAACGCGAGCGGGCATTTTTGGTCCTGGTGTGCCGGACGAAATGGACGATCCCAATACAACCCTGGGCTATTATATTAATTTATTAACCGGAACATTTAGATTTGCGGAAAGTGACGATCCAGAAACAAACGCAACCGCCGTTAACACTAGCACAGTTACAATCTCGGTAACCCGCGCTATGGTTGCACAGAACTATTGTGCTGGAACAGCTTTGGCTTTCTTAACTGCGCATTATGACAGTCGAGATACTACATTTGCAGCAGAGCAGGAAACGGAGGGGTGGACTTCAAGTCAAAAAGAGGCGGATCTTGATGCCTTTTATCCAAAAGGTTATATTGGTATTACGAATGGTATAGATACGTCGCCTGATTATAATCATGTTTTCGCGGAACCAGTGAACAATCCCCAAAATACCTTTATTAACTGGAAATCTGGAACGGGAAATACAACCACCCTTACAGTTCCAATAGTATTTAAAAATTTTTTCGATTTAGGCGAAGAAAGAGGTTTAAATGTAATAGAAGCGGTATGGGATTCCTTAAATACCAGCCAAACTGTGACTAAAAAATCTTACACCCTGGTAATTAGTGCTCCAGCGACCTCAACTCTCGATAATCCAAGAGACGCTACTATAACTTTAGAAATAGGGGATGGAGATTGTGTGCCCGGAACCGCAAACACTGCTTCGTTAACTGCTACTTATGTTAGTCAAGCTGCTGGTATGGGGTTTATAGCGAAGGGAGCAATTAAAAAACAAAATATGATCGGTATAGCAGGCCGCAGCGCGATAACTTTGGGTTCAACTCAAGGACATGCCGTCTCCGTCGCCGAAGGCGTCTGGAAGTTAACAGGTGACGATATAGAGTTCAACTCAGTCAATGGCACTGACCTATTTGGACTAACAGTTAGTGTATCGCACGTTGACGGCGCCAGCTCGCCGAAAATAGACGGGATCGTGGTATTCGGTGGTTCTAGCGGTTTTTTGAATAACGAAACTTTCACAATCAAAGCAAATACCTTAGGGCCAAACCCTGAATATGAATACCCGAATAACAACGGCGCCGGCTACCCCCGATACCATGATGCCGTGATGGTGACGCTAACTAACGATGACATTCATATAACCGGTTCGACCTTTCAGGCTATTGGCCAAGGAAGTGGTACGTATGGATGGGCGAGTGGTGCGCAGATAAATTTTACTGTGACCCGGGCACTTACAACCGCCTTGCCAAATACCGCACAGGGGCAAATAATTATACCTAAAGCTACTAATGATGTGTCTATAATAAGTGACATACGTATTTCAAGTAGTAGCGGGGGTTGGGCTGATGGAGATTCTATTAGTATAGAAGGGGGAACAAGTTATCAGTCCGGAGCGTTCGACGATGGTACAGGTACTGGTCTTTGGAGTTATATAAATAGTGTAGTTACTCTTCTTGATGGGACGAAGCCTGAATTGAAAACTGATACTAAGTACGTATCCGGCTCGACCTGGGCTCAAAATTTTGGTATTACTGCGGGTAACACCAAACTACCTGGCGACGTAGTAGTATCTATGAAAAGTGCAGCGGGAGGTTTTGATCTTGAGACTGATGCTCTACAAGAACAGGTTGTAACGGAAAGAAAAAGAAGTTTATTAGCAACCAGAGGGCTTTCGGGATTTAATTTACCCAACCCTGCTGATGACGAAACTATTCCTGATTATCTCGATAAGGGTACTATTCTTATTGAAGATGTCAGGGGCTATAATAAAAAAACGTTCGATATAAACGGAAAAGTTACCGGACACAAATATCAGGGGAGGCGCGGTGGAGGTCGCGTTTTTAATAATGGCACCGGTGATAATTACGATTTGAGTGGAGGAATGGCGTTTAGATTAAATACCAAAGAAAGAAGATGGGAAGCTCTAAATTGCGCATCTTCGCCTCTTTATAGTATCGACGGTGAATACAACCCAGTTCTAACTCTACGTAAAAAATCCCACCCGGGATCTTGGAACGAATACGCAGGCTCTATCGTTACCGTCAAAAATGCCTGTCTCGATGGAACACCTACTTTTCTCAATGCTGCCGTAGGCACTCACACGGGAATTCCGGGTACAGGCGGCGAGAGCACGCCCGGTACAGGGGCAATCTTTACAATTGTTATAACTGCAGGCATAACACCCAGTGAAATAACTTGTACTTACGGTGGCCAAGGGTATGTTGACGGTGATACTATAACATTTAACAGGGCTTATGTTGATGGAACGAACGATCCCGCTAATAATCTTTCTGCAGAAACCAGAAGTTTCACCCTACCCTCTAGTGGCGTTATTCAATCTGAAAATAAAAATGACCAAGATCGTTCTTATTTTTTGGGTAAATATTACGGAACTACACGCGTTTTCAATGTCGATGTAAGCGGTGGTGTTTGGAATTTTAGACATCCCGATACATATTTAGGTACATTTACAAGTGATGCTATGGTAGAAACCGCGTTAGATACCGGGGCACCAAAAGACGGAAATAGTGGGACGCTAATTGGTAGTCCGGACGTTACCGATGACCTAAACCCCTACAGACCCCGTTTAGCCCAACCTTTTATTCAATATCTTTCAAAGGGTACCGAAAAGAGAAATTTAAAATCAGGTTCGCTTACAATTAATACAGACATAACAATATCACCAAACCTTACCACTACATCTAACGCTGGCACAACGTTTACTAATATTAAATTATCAACTATTACAGGTTCCGGTGGTAATGCCATAGTTTCAATAACTACTGACGGGTCTTCTAACATTAGCTCAATTGATGTAACGACCCAAGGCGATAAAAGTTATGCCGTGGGAGACGTTTTATCATTTTCTGTAGAAGACAACTTTGATGCTGCCGTAGATGGACCTACTGCGGCCACCCATACTATGACAATAAAAGCCGACGCTTTTGAAATCGGCGACCCTCTTATTTGGAATGCCAACCAAACTACAGGCTTAATGAGAATTTGTGATAGCGAGGGCAAAAAAGCATTCGAATTAGATTGTTCCGGTCGAAGGTTCGCTATTTTTAATGATAGCGGCATTCCAGCACTCGTTTTAGACGGTGACAAAACTACAACTACAACTATGGTAAATTATGATGTCACTGGTGATATCACTACCGCAAAAGATGTTAATGTCCCAACCGGTAACATAACAGTTGGAACCGGTAATGTTAGTGTTACTTCTGGTAATATAGAGACTACAACCGGTAATGTTAGTGTTACTTCTGGTAATATTAGCGTGTCATCCGGAGATATTACAGTTACAACAGGTGATATAGAAACAACAAATGGAAATATAAGCGCCCCACTTGGTGATATTACGGCAGCGTCAGTTAATGCGCCGAATATTATGTCAATGAAGGGAACTATCGCATCTAATAGAATGGACTTGGATGTCGCTATTAGTAATCTTGACCAACTCGAAGCACTTCATAATCAATATATTAATACTATCCGTGGTGATTTGGCATCGGCAATTAGAAATCTTAATCAACTTGATGAACTTCACGCCCAGGATATAGAAAGACATACGCGGGAAATTAATACAATCCGCGGTCATTTAATTGAGGCTGATAACCGTCTTACCGATGTAACAGATACCCATACTACAGATATTGCAACCCTAACCAGCACAACTACTACACATGCTTCAGATATTACAACCCTAACCAGCACAACTACTACACATGCTTCAGATATTACATCCCTAGAAAATGATATAACAAACCTTGATGATGTAACTCACCAAGAATTAAACAAGTTAAGAGGGCAAATTTTTACCACGGATTCCAGAATTACATTTGAAAAAGATACCCTAAACGCTAGCATAAACGCCGTTTCCGCAAATGTTACTTCCAACGATACAGAACTTACCGATATATCTTCAAGAATGCTCGCATTAGAGGGTAAATTAGGCTGGTTAACAAATTTTGTAACGTCTTGTATTGAGTTTGACAATACTGGAACGACGAGTAATCTAGCTAAATTTCGCTGAGCTTAATCTAAATATTTAAAGAATAAAA
>MDTB01063322.1_pt1 | contig 11387 bp, 8 predicted proteins | sample 811161 | NCBI WGS metagenome assembly MDTB01 (sample SAMN05326650, study PRJNA326480) | marine metagenome | isolation source: seawater | place: Mediterranean Sea | collected 2009
CTGTTAGCTGTATTGGGTATTTGGTTTCAATACCTGTTTTTTGCGATGCTGCTTTTGTTATTCTTTCACATTTAAATAAAACATTATCTAAAGAAACAAAAACACCAATGGTTGGACTTACAGTTGCACTTTCTACTGGATTATTTGCTCCTCATGTTTTAGTCCCTCCAACACCAGGCCCTTTAGCAGCTGCCTCAAATCTTGAGCTAGATAATATTCTATTATTAATCTGTTTAGGGGGGGCTATTGCATTTATACTTATTCTTGTAGGTGGTGCCTATGGAAATTATCTCGTTAAAAAAAATAACTATGTTTTTAAAAAGGAATCCGATGAGGATGAAAAATTAATTAGTCCATCTGTACCAAGTTTTAAATCTTCCGTTCAACCCATTTTAGTTCCTATAGTCCTAATGGGGCTTGGAACAATAATTAAATTTTTACCCTCCGGTTTTGTGATAAAAGAGTTTTTAAGTCTAATAACTCAACCTACTATTGCATTAGGTATTGGAACACTTTTTGCTTTTCGATTGGTAACAAATAAACGTAAAAGTTTTATAAATAATTCTATAAAACAAGGCGTAATTCAGGCAGCTCCAATATTAATTATTACTGGGATGGGAGGAGCTTTAGGCAGTATTATTCAAACAATCCCACTGGAAAATTTAGCGAGAGATATTTCTTCTTATGGAGCTTTAGGGCTATTGATCCCTTTTGGAATCGCTTCAATATTGAAGACAGCGCAAGGTTCTTCTACAGTAGCCATTATAACCACCTCCTCAATTATTTTTCCATTGTTGCCTTTACTAAATCTAGATACTGAATTTGGAAAGGTTTGGGTTATAATGGCTTTGGGTGTTGGCTCAATGACAGTCTCACATGCAAATGACTCTTACTTCTGGATAGTATCGCAAATGAGTGGGATGGATGTTAAAACAGCATACAGGTCTCATACTTTAGGTACGCTTCTTCAAGGAGTAATTGGGTTTATTGTTGTATTTACTGGTTATTCAATTTGGCGTTTTTTATAAGCCTTTAATATGAAGAGAAAATTAATTCTAGCTTTACTTTTTTGTCGTCTAGACTGGAGTTTGGATGCGAGCCAACAAGCACCGTTCCTAGAGGGTTTAATGTTGCGGCTACAGGATAATTAAAAGTTTCTAGACCCAGATCTTTTTGTGCTTTTATAGCAAATGGATTTGCTATATTTGCCGTCACCACAAGCCCTAAGTCATAGTTTGTCGAATCTTTTCTAATAATATTTGAAACGTGATTAGTCAAATTAAACTTATATCTATAAGGTTTATTATTATCATCTAATTCTAATATACCACCAAAATTTTCTTTACTAGAATTAGTACCAGAACTAGATATGGAACCATCAATAATATAGTCAACTATGGGAGTTCCTGATTCATAATTAAATAGATACAACCTTTGTGCTGTTAAAGATTCTGGAGAAGTTAATCCTGGATCAATATAAAAAATAAGATTTGCCTCATTAATCAACCAACTCTTTATTCTAATGTTTTCTAGTAATGAATTGGTATCAAGGTTTTCATCTTCAAATAATCGAATTTTTCCATGTAACCTGCTGCTTTGTATATATAACTTATCTGTTGGCTCATTATTTTTTGATGAAACTATACGTTGTTCAATTGCTGATTCAAAAGCTGAATTTTTCAAGGAATTTATTTGATTTCCACCAAGGCTTAGTGAAAGTTCACGTTCAACTTTATTAATTGAAGTTGTCTGTGTATTATAATCATCAAATTCGTATTGAATTTTAATCACTCCATTTTGAATATCTAACAGCATATATAGGTCGTCTGAAAAATTATCTGCCCTAATTACAAATCCTCGCATCACTTTATTAAAAGCTTCTACACCAGATAAGACATCAGAACCTTCTAAATCAAAAAGCTTTTTTTGAAAAAAATTTGAATCTAGAGGGATTCGTAGGCGAGGAGACAGTCTTGTTTCAACTTGAGTTGTCTCATTAATATCTAAGGTTTCAGGGTCATCTTCAGAATAATTTAATCGAATTTCATCAAAATTAAGAGATATAGTTTCATTAAAGAGAGTTGAGCCGACATAGCCTTCATCAAAATAATCTCGGTTTGAATAATATATCTGAGCCGATTCAAAATTAGTAGAAGAATCAAGATTATTTAAATAATAAGTTAATTCATGGACTTGGAGATTAAAGCTAGCATTTCTGTTTCCGTAGATAGAGTCAATTTGGTATTCTCGATTTTCAGGTTGATAACTATCATTTTCATCATCATCATGATCTAAAATACCATCACCGTCGCTATCAGAATTTAAAGGATTTAAGCCTGACTGAAATTCTTCAATATCAGTCAAATTATCATCATCTGAGTTACTATCTGGATTGTTTGGATCGGCATCAAGAGAGTCAATTACTCCATCGTTATCTGCATCATCAGTATTAGAGAAAAAAGGTATTTCTAAATAGACTTCTTTAACTGTTTCGTTTTCAGGAATTAAATTCGCGTCCGTTGAACCTTCTTCTTCTTCTAAAGGTTGCCTTAAATTTCCAAAAACAGGATCAGGTGTTATATTGATTTGAGTTATAATACTTGCCTCTGCTCTTCCAAAAACAGGATGATTTATAAGCCCTAATTGCGCGTGAGTTAGTCCATTAGATTGAACTTGGTCAACACTTTCTTGAAAAGTAAAGACTGGAATAGTTGTCAAATCTGTTTCTAAAGTAAGATCTGAAACTAATCCATCTCCAATTGGATAAAAGTCCTGGCTACATGAGAGGAAATTAAGCAATACAAGACTATATATAAAAAAATTATGCGAATATATTTTCACAAGTTATTTTCTTAAAATTTATTATTGTAAAAATTAATATATGTTTCTTCATCTTTAGATTGTAAAAAATCTAAGTAGGGTTTATTACTTTCCTTTATTTCACTAACCACTAATTCAGGAAGATTTTCAGAAGCCATAATTAAACCATCCGAATTAGCGATTGTAAGTTTGGAAAGTTCTTCAAAGCCAGATTTCTTTAAAACTTTAATTTGTTCTTCTTCAATTCTGTCAAAAGCTACCTTTTCATAAAATTTGGGTGAAATTATCCCATCAAAATTGGGCTTATAAATTGAGCTTATAATTTTACTTTCTGAAAATAGTGGCTCATCAGAGAAATATGATTTTAGATACAAAGGAAAGAGAGCTGTAAACCATCCATGAAGATGAATAATATCAGGAGACCAATTGAGTTTTTTAACAGTTTCGATAACTCCTTTTGTAAAAAAGATCATACGTTCGTCTGTATCTTTAAATATCTTACCCTTGTCGTCATGAAGAATAGACCTTCTTTTAAAATATTCCTCATTATCAATAAAATAAACCTGCATACGTTCTTTAGGAATTGAGGCCACTTTAATTATTAATGGCATATCCATATCATTTATAATCAGATTCATTCCAGAAAGACGAATTACTTCATGTAATTGATGCCTTCTTTCATTAATTAATCCATAACGTGGCATAAAAATTCTCGTATGGCCTCCATGTTCATTAATTGCCCTTGGGATTTGAAATGAATTAATTGCTTGCTCCGTTTGGGGAAGATAAGGCACTACCTCAGATGAAATAATTAATATTTTTTTGTTCTTCATAAAGTAATTTTCCATTGAGAAAAGCTTTGCAAAAATACAAAATTAATAGACATATACTTAAAAACTAACTACTTTAGCTTTGTTTATGATATTCTAAATGTTGACATTTAAAACCTCTAAAGCAGTTCTGACATTCCTTAAATTAAAACCAAAGCATATTGGTCTTGTACCAACTATGGGTGCTTTACACTCTGGTCACATTTCTTTAGTTAAAAAAGCATGTAAAGAAAATGATTATGTAGTCGTTAGTGTATATTTAAATCCAACACAGTTTAACAATTCCTCAGATTTAGAAAATTATCCAATAGATTTAGATAGAGATAAGAAATTACTAAAGCCTTTTTCTGATCAAATCATATTTTATACCCCTGAGCATAAGGAAATATACCCAAAAAAAATTCAAAGAAACTCATATGATTTTGGAACTATTTCAACTCACATGGAAGGATTTTTTCGCCCAGGGCATTTTGATGGAGTTGCAACAGTAGTCGAAGCCCTTTTCAAAAATATCAAACCTCAAAAAGCTTATTTTGGAGAAAAAGATTTTCAGCAATTACAAATAATAAAAGTTCTTAATATTCAAAAAAAATTAAACGTTAACGTTATTGGCTGTCCAATAGTGAGAGAAAAAGATGGTCTTGCAATGAGCTCTAGAAATAAATTTCTCACCCCAAATGAAAGAAAAGCTGCACCTATAATTTACTCTACGTTAAGAGATCTAAACCGAAAAAACATCAAAACAGATGTGCCTCAAATGAGACGATTCTTTAAAGAAAAAGTCGAACAACATATCTTGAAGGTTGAGTATTTTTTCGTTGCCCCCGTTTGTAATTTAATTCCTGTTTCCAAATTAGATTCAAATATAAAATATCGTTTTTTTGTAGCTGTTCTTGCAGGAAAAACCAGATTAATTGATACAGTCGAATTAGTCAGAATATAATACCTTTATTGCATGTTTATTAAAACAGAAAAAGTTCAAATTGTGAATATCAATAATGTAAATCACCTTGAAACATATCTATTTGATAGTAAAGATAGGTGTAGAGAAGTAGCTATTAATAGTCCTGCAGCACGAAAAGCTCAAATCAATATAGAAAACGCAAAATCATTTTGCTTAAAAATAGTTTTTCCTAACGAAACAACTAATAAACTTGAATAAGATATTGATACAATTAAAATCTTCTTTTAAAGTTTTAATTCCCCTAGCAATTGGAATTTTCTTTATTTATTTAACAGTAAATACAACGACTTCTGAAGACAGAAGAGTAATTTTTTCTTATATTAAAAATGCAGATTTTCGTTTCATAATTCTCTCTATTTTATTTGGTATATTAAGCCACCTATCAAGGGCTTATCGCTGGAAATTTTTATTAACCCCGATTGGTTACAAACCTAGTTTTATAAATTTGGTTTTAGCTGTTCTAGTTGGCTATGTCGCGAATCTTGGAATCCCAAGGTCTGGTGAAATATTAAGGGCTACAACACTTAGTACTTACGAAAAGATTCCTTTTGAAAAGTCATTTGGAACTGTAATTGCAGAGAGATTAGTTGACATGATTTTACTTTTAGGGTTTATTCTTTTAGCGCTTGGTCTACAATTTGATTTGATAATGGAAGTTCTTAAAGAAAAAGAACTATCTACTAAAATTATAATTGCATTATCTATTTTAATTATAGTTTTCTTTTTTATTCTTAGACCTATTTTAAAAAACAATCAATCAAAGCCAATAATTAAAGTAAAGATATTTTTCCAGGGGCTAGTTGAAGGAATTTTAAGTATCAAATCAATGCCCAAAAAAGCTGCTTTTGTATTCCACACTTTATTTATCTGGACTATGTATGTAGCGATGTTTTATGTAATTAAGTGGGCAGTGCCAGAAACAGAAAGTCTAGGCTTAAATGCTTTATTACCAGCTTTTGTTATTGGAGGTCTTACAATTTCTGCTACGAACGGGGGCATTGGAATTTATCCTTTTTCTGTGGCTTTAATGCTATCTGCGTTTGGAATTTCAAAAGAATCTGGTTTAGCCTTTGGTTGGATTGTATGGAGCTCGCAAACCTTTATGATTTTAATCTTTGGAGGACTTTCTTTTTTTACACTACCTTTAGTTAATCGCAAAAATTAATCTTTTTAGTAATCTATGGCCAAACTAAAAAAAGCTTTTTTTTGTCAAAACTGTGGAACCCAACACATACAATGGCAAGGTAAATGTAATGGATGTAAAGAGTGGAATACTATAATAGAAGAAGTTATAACTAAAGAGCCTAAGAAAGAATGGTCACTGGAAGGTGAAAATAAGATTTCAAAGCCTATCAGAATTGATAATATTAAAGCAAATAATACATCAAGAATAAAAACAGGAGACATTGAATTTGATCGTGTGCTAGGAGGAGGACTAGTCCCCGGTGCAGTTGTACTTTTGGGTGGGGAACCTGGAATTGGAAAATCTACTCTTCTATTGCAGCTTGGCCTTAAATTGAAAAAGAAAGTATTATACGTTTCAGGTGAAGAAAGTCAACATCAAATTAAACTGCGAGGCTCAAGAATGGATTTAGAAATGAATAATTGCTTTATATTAAGTGAAACTATAACCCAATCCATTTTTAATCAAATACAAAATCTGAATCTACAACTTCTTATTATTGATTCTATCCAGACTTTGCAAAGTAATCATATTGAGAGTGGAGCTGGTAGTGTCTCCCAAATTCGAACTACTGCAACTGAATTAATTCAATATGCAAAAATAGCGAATGTTCCAGTGATTTTAGTAGGGCATATTACCAAAGATGGTGCAATTGCTGGTCCAAAAATTCTTGAACATATGGTTGATACTGTTCTTCAGTTTGAAGGAGACCGAAATCATATATATCGAATATTAAGAGCTCAAAAAAATCGTTTTGGTTCTACTTCAGAAATCGGCATCTACGAAATGATTTCTAAAGGGCTGAGGGAAGTCTCTAATCCCAGTGAGATATTGATTTCAGAAAAAGAAGCATCTCTTAGTGGTCACGCGATTGCTGCAACAATAGAAGGTTTACGCCCACTGATGATTGAAGTTCAGGCCTTGGTTAGTAGTGCAGTTTATGGGACCCCACAAAGAAGTAGTACTGGTTTCAATTCAAAACGTTTAAATATGCTTTTGGCTGTTCTAGAAAAAAGAGCTGGATTTGCTCTTGGCAGCAAGGACGTTTTTATAAATATTACTGGGGGAATTAGTATTGAAGATCCTGCTTTAGATTTGGCTGTTATTTCAGCCATACTTTCAAGTTATCATGACAAACCAATTACACAGAAAATATGTTTTGCAGCAGAAATAGGTCTTTCTGGTGAGATTAGACCAATTACCAGATTAAATGAAAGAATACAAGAAGCAGATAAATTAGGATTTGAAAGCATTGTTGTGTCTCAGTATTCTAAATTCACCGAAAATAAAAAGGGAATTCAAATACAACAATTATCTAAAGTCGAAGGCTTAGTTAATTTTCTTTTCTAAAATAAGTTTTTAGAAAAAAGAAGTTATCTTGAAAAGATAAAATACCAGGTTTATGAAAGAAATTATCTCTAAATTCATTGCAGAAGTTAGTGCAAGAAATCAAAATGAGCCAGAGTTCATGCAGGCTGTAAAAGAAGTAGCAGAGACCGTTATCCCTTATATTGTAAAACACGACATCTATTATGGTCAAAATATTTTACTTAGAATGGCAGAACCTGAACGAGTATTATCTTTTCGTGTTGCTTGGATTGATGATAAAGAAGAAATTCAAGTTAATAGAGGATACAGAGTCCAGATGAACTCTGCTATTGGTCCCTATAAAGGAGGTTTAAGATTTCATCCCAGCGTAAACCTTAGTGTTTTAAAGTTTTTAGCATTTGAACAGACCTTTAAAAATAGTCTAACAACTCTTCCCATGGGAGGTGGTAAAGGAGGTTCAGACTTTAACCCCAAAGGCAGGTCAGACACAGAAGTTATGCGATTTTGTCAAAGTTTTATGACAGAACTTTACAGTCATATCGGTCCTAATCGAGATGTTCCAGCTGGAGATATAGGTGTTGGTAGTCGTGAAATTGGATATCTATTTGGACAATACAAGCGCCTTAAAAATAAATTCACTGGTGTCTTGACGGGAAAAGGTGCATCTTTTGGTGGATCTTTAATTCGTCCTGAAGCAACAGGCTATGGTGTAGTTTATTTTACAGAGCAAATGCTAAAATATAGAGATAAAAGCTTGAAAGGGAAAAAAATTACTATTTCTGGCTCTGGAAATGTCGCTCAATACGCTACAGAAAAATGTATTCAATTAGGAGCTAAGGTACTTACCCTTTCTGATTCTTCAGGTTATATTAATGATCCTGATGGAATTGATGAAGAAAAGTTAGCTTTTGTAATGAAACTTAAAAATGTACAAAGAGGTCGTATTGGGTCCTATATTGAAAAGTACCCTAAAGCTTCATTCCATAGTGAAGAAACACCATGGAAAGTTGCATGTGAAATTGCAATTCCTTGTGCAACTCAAAATGAATTAAATGGAAAAGATGCAGAAATATTGTTGAAAAATGGTTGTATTTGCATAGGAGAAGGAGCAAACATGCCTTGTACACCAGAAGCAATTGAATTATTTAAAAAGAATCAAATATTATTTGCCCCAGGAAAGGCATCTAATGCTGGAGGTGTAGCCGTTTCGGGGCTTGAAATGGCTCAAAATTCGTTGCGATATAGTTGGGCTAGAGAAGAGGTTAATAAACGTCTAAAAGCCATTATGATCGAAATTCATGAATCTTGTTTACATTATGGGAAAACGGAAAATGGTTATGTTGACTATGTCAAAGGTGCTAATATTGCCGGATTTGTAAAAGTTGCTGATGCTATGCTAGCCCAAGGAGTAGTATAAATTTTTATTTGCATGAAAAATGATACCGTTCATGCCATTACCCTTGGTGTAATTAAGTATGGAGATACTAGCTTAATTTCTGCTTGCTATACTTTAGAGCATGGATTGCAGTCTTATATTTTAAAAGGTGTTTTATCTAAAGGGAGTAAAAAAATTTCTAAATCTCTTTTTGAACCACTAAATCTTTTGGAATTACAAGCATCTAAAAATCCTAATAATCGCTTAGGATATATCAAAGAGGCCAAACTGTATTCCATCTACAAGTCAATTCCTTTTGATTTAGGCAAGAAATCTCTTCTATTTTTTCTAGCAGAAGTTTTGCATCAAGTTTTTCGAGAAGAACAAGCATCCAATCCACCTCTTTACCATTTTATAGAAAAAAATCTTCTTTGGCTTGATACTCAAAATGATTTAGGCCTTTTCCATATTAAAATGATGTTAGATTTGACAAAATTTATAGGATTTTATCCTAACACAAACAATAAGGAGGCCCCTTATTTTGATTTAGGGTCTGGCTGTATGAGTTTTGTCAAACCCAAAGCTCCATTCCTTAAGGATCCTTTAAAAAGATATTTGACTCAGATTTTAGGCACGGCTTTTGATAAAATTGGAGATATAAAGCTTTTAAAGCAGGAAAAAATGGAACTCCTAAGTCAGGTCATCACCTATTTCGAATTACATTTACAACAATTTAAACCTCCAAAATCTACAGTTATATTAAATGAAATTTTTAAAACGCATTAGATCGTTTTTTCTATTATTAATATCCACTTGGGTTATTGGACAAGATATTATTATCATTGATAGTGTCACTGAATTTCCGTTAGAGGGTGTAGCTCTATACAATTTATCCAAAACAAGTTCTATCCTAACTAATGGGGAAGGTGTTGCTGATTTATCTATTTTTTCTGAAGATGAAATTGTATTTGTCCAGTATTATGGTTTTAAAAGTAGGAGTTTTAAAATGGAAAATATAAAGACTAATAAGAATTTTCTATTTTTACTGCAGCCAGAAAATCAAAACTTAGAAGAAGTAATTCTATCCGTAGCAAGAAACGCTTCTAAAAGGAAACAAATTGCAGAAAAAGTTTCGATAATAAATAGCAGACAAATTATAGCTCAACGGCCAGCTACTGGAGCTGATTTAATAAGTTTAAGTCCTGGTGTTAGGATTCAAAAATCTCAAGGAGGAGGAGGAAGTCCTGTTCTTCGTGGATTTGAAGCAAATCGTTTACTATTAGTTTTAGATGGAGTAAGAATGAACAATGCAATATATCGAAGTGGTCACTTACAAAATGCTATAACCATTCATCCAAATATCATCGAAAGAGTTGAGGTTATATTTGGTTCTTCTTCAGTTGGCTATGGGTCTGATGCTTTAGGTGGTGTTATTCATTACTACACCAAAAATCCGCTAATTAATAGTGAGGAAAAGATCAAAACTCAATTTTCAAGTGATTTTTCATCTGCCAATACCTCATCAATAAACTCAATTTCAACAGAAGTTAGTTTTAAAAAATGGGCAAGTCTAACTAGCTTGAGCCATTCAGGTTTTGGTGATATTCGTATCGGGAAAAATAGGATTCATGGCTATGAAAATTGGGGCTTGACTCCTTATTATTCTTTAAATGACAGAAATACGTATAGCCCTTTACCAATTAAAAATGAAAACCCTTCAATTCAAAAAAATACTGGCTATAATCAAGTTGATTTACTCCAAAAGTTTTTATTTCAGGTTAATAATCAAACCCAAATAGTTTTGAATCTTCAATATTCTAATTCCTCTGATATTTTTAGGTATGATAAACTTGCTGAAAAAAAGAATAATTCGCTTAGATATGCAGAGTGGTATTATGGTCCTCAAAAACGCTTTTTATTTTCACCTCAACTAAAAATATTTCCAGAAAAAAAATATCTAAATTCAGGGAAAATTACCTTTGCCTTTCAAAACCTTGAGGAGTCAAGAATAAATCGTTTTTTTAATAGTTTAACAAGAAAATATCAAACCGAAAAAGTTAATGCCTTGAGTATCAATGGTGATTTTGAATTTAAATTTAATAAAAGAAGCTCAATTTCGTATGGTTTCGAAGGAGTGTATAATTATGTGAGTTCATTTGCATTTGAACATGATTTAATTTTAAGACAAAACCAGATCACGGGTTATACTCCCCGTGTTCCAATAACAACGAGATATCCAAGCAAAGGTAGTTCTTATGCTAGTTATGCTGCATATTTAAATTGGATCTGGGATCTAAATTCTCAACTTACTTTAAATGCTGGAGTAAGATTTACTAGTACTTATCTAGATGCAAGTTGGAAGGAATTTTATAATATAAATGCATTACTTTCGGAAGTAAATCTTGATGCTGATGCGCTGACTGGTACTCTTGCTTTAACATACCGATATAATAAAATTACTCAATGGAATGTAATTTTATCAAATGGCTTTAGAAATCCTAACATTGACGATATTGGTAAAATTCGAGAAAGTAGAGCAAATCTTATTGTCCCCAATCCATTTCTCTATCCTGAATATGCTTATAATTTTGAACTTGGTATAACTCATTATCTTCCCAAAGCAAAAAACTATTTCTCAATAAGAGGCTTCAGTACTCTTGTTTCAAGACACATTGGTCGAGATAATTATATAATCTTTACAGATAAAACTACTCCAAATCTTAATACAATTTTATACAATGGTTTGGAAGTCAACACCTTGGCAAATGAAAACTTAGGTAATAGATATTTATTTGGAGGATCTTTAGATGGAAATTTAAACCTTACAGATAACCTCTCATTAAGGGCAGATTTAAGTATTATTGAGGCAATCAAAAGTGAACAGTA
>MDTB01168900.1_pt1 | contig 11387 bp, 13 predicted proteins | sample 811161 | NCBI WGS metagenome assembly MDTB01 (sample SAMN05326650, study PRJNA326480) | marine metagenome | isolation source: seawater | place: Mediterranean Sea | collected 2009
ATACAATCCAGACCTATGATATGTATCAATATAATTTAGACCTATAGCATGATTAGTAATTTTTATTTCATTAGGCCCTGGTGAGCCAATCTTTACATCTACAGCCTCTAAAACTTCTGGTCCACCAACTTTTTTGATAATTATTGATTTAGACATTATAGAAGGTACTTTAACCTTTAATATTTTGCAAATGTTCCGTTATTATAATCCTGAATAGCTTCTAGCACTTCTGCTTTAGTATTCATCACAAAAGGCCCTCCCCTGGCAATTGGTTCATTAATTGGTTTACCAGCAATTAACAAAAATTCGCTTTTTCTATTTGCTTTAACAGATAGTTTAGTTCCTCGCTCCAGCAATATCAATTGAGAGTCATCTGTTTTTTTATGTTCTATTGTCCCAACTGCAAGCTCACCTTTTAACAAGTAAATAAATGAATTATGACTATCTGGAATATTAAATTCAAATTTTTTATTTTCCTCTAAAACAACATGAAAATAAATTGGTTCAACGTTATGATTTGTCTGAGGTCCGATAGCATCTTTGAATTTTCCTGCGATTATTTTTACCGTTTTTTCACTATCTTTATACAATCCCAATTCATCCTTTTTTATGTATAGATACTCAGGCTTATTTTTTTTTAATTTTGAAGGCATATTCACCCAAAGTTGAAAACCTAAAAGCTGACCTCCCGCCATAGATGGCATTTCTGAGTGTATAATGCCTCGACCAGTTTTCATCCATTGAACATCTCCTGGAAGCATTTTACCTTTTGAACCCGTACTATCTTGATGTTCAAATTCTCCTTTTAACATGTAGGTAACTGTCTCTATACCTCTATGAGGATGAGGTGGAAATCCAGCAACATAATCATCTTTATTTTCTGATCCAAATTCATCAAGCATCAAAAATGGATCAATATAATCGGCCTCTGGAGTTCCAATACTTCTTTTAAGTTTTACACCAGCTCCGTCAGATGCATTTAATGCTTTAACAATCTTTTTGATTTCTATTATGCTCATAAATTAATGTTGAAACATACAGTTTACACAATATCAAGTAACTGCGATAAGTTGGCAATTTCATTAGTAGGTTGATAATCAAGATTATCAAATTTAGCCTTATTTCTGTTTACCCAAATTGAATTATACCCATAGTTCCCACCCCCTGAAACGTCCCAAGTATTTGCACTTAAAAAAATAATCTCACTAGGTTTAACGTTGTACTTTGTAACCGGAAGATCATACACCCTAGAGTCTGGTTTATAAATTTTTACCTCTTCTATTGAAAAAAGGTCATCGAAGAGATCGTCTAAGTTATTACTTTTGACCAAATCAATTAGAAGAGAAGGGGTTCCATTAGAGAGTATGCCAAGTTTAAAGTTCCTCTTTTTTAAAGTTTCTAGCACTTCTTTTACTTCCGGATAGGTAGACAAAACTTTGTAAAGATTTAACAACTCATTTTTCATATTCATATCTATATTGAAAACTTGCATTGACTTATTTAAGCTATCTTCAGTTATTTTCCAGAAGTCTTTATGTCTTTTCATTAAACTTCTTAACCAAGTATATTCAAGTTGTGTTGTTCTCCAAAAATTTGCGAAGTCTTCCCATTCCGAACCAATCTTTGTTTTACACTTTTTGGCTGCTGAATTTACGTCAAATAAAGTTCCATAAGCATCAAATATTATATACTTAGTTTTCATTTTTTATTGTGAGAACCATCACATAAAGGAGGGTCTTCAGTTTGTTTACAGGTGCAGAAGAAAACTTTTTTTGTTTGTTCAGCTTTATAGACCATGGGTCCAAATTTTGATCCATTATGAGATCCATCACAAAACGGTTGTTTAGAACTTTTACCACACGTGCACCAGTAATATGATTTTCCCTCAACTACATTTATCCCAATCGGACTTTCTCCAGCTCTTTCTCCTTTATTCATACTATTTCCTTTTTATGATTAATTTAATACTGTTTTTATTGTATATACAATACATGAGCAACATAAGATTATATTTTCCTAATAAAATTACTGAAAATACAACTTCTCTATTGTCAAAAGAGCATACTCATTATGTATCTAATGTAATGAGATTAAAAAGAGGCTCGACTATAAATTTTTTTAATTCTAATGGAGAATGGATCAGTGAAATCATATTCCTTGAGAAAGAAAGAGTTGAAGTAAAGTTTTTATCTAAGATAAAAGATTCTTCAAAATCCTCGAAAATTGAATTAGCTATTTGCTTAGTAAAAAAAAATCCTATGGAAACTATTTTACAAAAAGCTACTGAACTTGGTGTTTCTAAAATTATTCCAGTTATTTCTGACCATACCGAGGTAAAGGAATTAAATTTTGTAAGAGCCAATAAAATAGTAATAGAGGCAACTGAACAGTCAAATCAACTTAATCCCCCAAAAATATCTGAAGTAACAAGGCTTAAGGATTTTATAAAAAATTTAGATAAATCGACAAAACTTTTATTTGCTGATGTGAACTCTGATCATCATTTGAAAAAAGAGAACATTCAGGATAATGACTATAAAGTAATATTGATAGGACCTGAGGGGGACTTTTCACCCCAAGAAAGAGAACTTATAATGGGGTATTCAAATGTAAGCTGTTTCTCGCTCTCAAAAAATATACTTCGATCTGATACTGCTGTTATAAGCGCCATTTCATTGGTTAATTTTATCAATGATCATAATTAATTGTCGCATTAATTGAAATTGTGAAATCATCTAAAAAATGTATAAAAACTTATGTTTAAAAAATTGTTCTATATTTTTTTTAGTTTAATGCCATCTACTGTTTTGGCCAATGAGCCAAAAGAATGGCAACTTGGATTTCAAAAATCTGCATCTAAAAGCATGTCAGATATTGTATGGTTTCATGACTATATGCTTCTTCCTATAATTACAGGAATAACAGCATTTGTTTTATTCTTACTTTTATATACTTGTGTTAGGTACAGAGCCTCAAGAAATAAAGTAGCTTCAACAACAAGTCATAACACATTAGTTGAAGTTCTTTGGACTTTAATTCCATGTTTAATATTAATTGTTATGGCAGTTCCATCTTTTAAAGTGTTATATTCCCAAGACACAATTCCAAAAGCAGAAGTAACTATCAAAGCTATCGGTTATCAATGGTATTGGGGTTACGAATATCCTGATGAAAATATTATATTTGACTCTTACATGGTTGATGAAAAAGATTTAAAAGACAATCAACCTAGATTGCTTACAGTTGACAATGAAATCTATGTTCCTGTCAATAAAGTAGTAAAAGTTATGATAACTGCGAATGATGTTTTGCACGCTTGGGCTTTGCCGTCTTTCGGAGTTAAAAGAGATGCAGTTCCAGGCAGAATAAATGAAACATGGTTTAAAGCAGATAGAACAGGAACTTTCTATGGTCAATGTTCAGAGCTTTGTGGTATCAAGCATGCATTTATGCCAATCACAGTGAATGTAGTTACAGAAAAAGAATATAATGACTGGCTAGCAGAAGCAAAAATAAAATTTGCAAAAGAAGATTTAAATATTAATAATAGAATGGTAAAGAAATAGAATATAGAATAATGTACGGCAATAACACAGCAGATAATCATCACCATAATCCAACAGGATGGAAAAGATGGGCATATTCGACAAATCACAAAGATATTGGAACGATGTATCTTATTTTTGCAATTATAGCTGGGATCATAGGATCTGCTTTTTCAGTTTTAATGAGAATGGAACTGATGCATCCCGGAGATGGAATCCTTGGTGGAAATTATCACTTATATAATGTGTTAGTCACTGGCCATGGATTAATAATGATATTTTTTATGGTTATGCCAGCAATGATTGGAGGTTTTGGCAATTGGTTTGTTCCTATAATGATCGGAGCTCCTGATATGGCATTTCCGAGGATGAATAATATTTCATTTTGGTTATTGCCAGTAGCATTTATCCTTCTCTTATCATCAATTTTTGTAGATGGCCCTCCAGGCGCACAAGGAGTTGGAGGAGGCTGGACGATCTATCCACCTTTATCCTCAAAAACTGGTCAACCTGGTCCAGCAATGGACTTAGCTATTTTAAGCTTACATATAGCTGGAGCATCTTCGATTTTAGGAGCAATAAACTTTATAACAACGATTCTAAATATGAGAACACCAGGCATGACGTTACACAAAATGCCATTGTTTTCTTGGTCAATACTTGTGACAGCCTTTCTGCTTCTATTATCATTACCTGTATTGGCAGGAGCAATTACAATGTTGTTAACCGATAGAAATTTTGGAACAGCTTTTTTCGAGGCTCAGACTGGAGGAGATCCAGTTCTCTTTCAACATTTATTTTGGTTTTTTGGCCACCCAGAAGTTTATATTTTAATCCTTCCAGGATTTGGAATGATAAGCCACATAGTCTCAACTTTTTCAAAAAAACCAGTTTTTGGTTATCTTGGAATGGCTTATGCTATGGTTGCAATAGGGGTAGTTGGATTTGTTGTTTGGGCTCATCACATGTATACGGTTGGCTTAGACACAGATACAAAAGCATATTTTTTAGCTGCTACAATGATTATTGCAGTGCCAACCGGAATTAAGATCTTTTCTTGGATAGCTACAATGTGGGGAGGCTCAATAAGCTTTAAAACCCCAATGCTTTGGGCAATAGGTTTTATATTTTTGTTTACGTTAGGAGGAGTCACAGGCGTTGTGTTAGCTAACGCTGGTGTTGATACTGCCTTACACGATACTTATTATGTAGTAGCTCACTTTCACTATGTTTTATCTTTAGGGGCGGTTTTTGCAATTTTTGCAGGTTGGTATTATTGGTTTAGCAAAATGTCTGGTTATGAATATTCTGAATTTTTAGGAAAGCTACATTTTTGGTTAACTTTTATTGGAGTTAACTTAATTTTCTTTCCTCAACATTTCTTAGGTTTAGCAGGAATGCCGAGAAGGTACGCAGATTACCCCGATGCCTTTGCTGGCTGGAATTATGTATCGTCTATAGGATCCTATATTTCTATAATAGGACTAGCGGTGTTTTTATTAAATTTGCTATACTCTTTTCTTAAAAAAAAGAAAGCCGATCAAAATCCATGGGGAGAAGGAGCTACAACTTTGGAATGGACTGTTACTTCACCACCACCGTTCCACACATTTGAAGAGCTACCTAAAGTAAAATAAATTGAGCCAGATATTAACAAAATCAGAAAATTCTAAGTCAAATTTAGTTTTTAATTTTCAATCTTTCTTTAACTTAATGAAACCGAGGGTAATGTCCTTAGCTTTATTCACTTGCATGGTAGGTTTGCTAATTGCCCCTTCAAATATTTCTCTATCCAATTCTATAATTTCTTTATTTGCAGTCGCTATCGGATCCGGAGCTGCTGGAGCTTTAAACATGTGGTATGAGTCAGACCTTGATGCTTTAATGAGCAGGACTTGTTTAAGACCAATACCAACTGGAAAAATTAAAAAAAACCAAGCTTTATATTTTGGTGTAGTTTTGTCTATTTTATCTACTTCTATACTTTATTATTTTTCAAATTGGTTATCATCTTTTTTACTAATATTTACTATTAGTTTTTATTTTTTTATTTACACTATTTGGTTAAAAAGAAAAACCCCACAAAATATTGTTATTGGTGGAGCAGCAGGGGCTCTACCACCAGTGATAGGATGGACAATTGCTACTGGAGAAATTTCAATTCAACCTATCATATTATTTTTGATAATTTTTTTTTGGACTCCATCCCACTTTTGGGCATTAAGTTTATATAAATCAGGAGATTATAAAAAGGCAAAGATCCCAATGCTTCCTGTTATAGCTGGATCGCAAAAAACAAAACTAAATATTTTAATGTATGCTTTTATTATGAGCCCAGTTGTTTTGGCTCCTTATTTTTATAATTTTGCTAGCCTTGTATACTTAATTATTTCTTCTGCAATGTCAGTTTATTATATTTACTTGTGTTACAATTTATTTAAAGAAAAAAATCTAAAAAATTCTAATATAATAGCTAGAAAAATATTTATTTATTCGATTTTTTATCTATTTATTGTATTTTTAGTTTTGCTTATTGATAATTTAATAAAGACAACTTAATGAATAAAAAGAAAAAAAATTTGATTACAGCTATTTTACTCATTTTATTTATGACTTTTTTATTTATATTAACATTTTACAACATTGGAATTTATAATAGAGAAATATAATGAGTATAAATAAAAAAAAACTGACGCCAATATTATTATTTTCTATATTTATCTTAATGCTAGGGCTATCTTTTGCTGCTGTCCCTTTATATGACTTATTTTGTAGGGTTACTGGTTTTGGTGGCACAACTCAAAATGCCTCTAACAAGGAAATTCCTAAAATTGTAGTAAATCAAGATTACCAGATGAGGTTTGATACTAATACTAATAGCTCGTTAGATTGGAAATTCATACCTGAGTTTAAAACTCTAAACCTTAAACCAGGCGAGGTGCACACTGTAAAATTTTATGTTGAAAATATTAATAATAAAGAGTCATCTGGCTCAGCATCTTTTAATGTTTCACCCTCACCGTTTGGCATATATCTTAATAAAATTGGTTGTTTTTGCTTTGAAAAACAAACTTTAAAAGCAGGAGAAAAGAGAGAGTTTATATTAACATTTTTCTTGGATCCAAAAGTCGTTGATGATAATAAAACAAAAAATATTGCTGATGTGACATTATCATTTACATTTTTCTCATCAGATTTTTATAAAAAAAATGAAGTTTAAAAGATGTCAATAAAAGATAAAAAACACGGATTTCATTTAGTGGACCCAAGTCCTTGGCCAATTTATGTTTCTTTTGCCACTTTAGTTTTAGCATTTGGGGCAGTTTATTACTTTCATTCAAAAGCTCTGTGGTTGCTTCTAATAGGTTTTGCTTTAGTTGTTTATGGCGCATTTATGTGGTGGAGAGACGTTATAGAGGAAGCGGAGCACCAAGGGCATCATACTACTGTTGTACAGATAGGCCATAGATATGGCATGACACTTTTCATTGCATCAGAAGTAATGTTTTTCGTGGCATGGTTTTGGGCGTATTTTAATGCAAGTTTATTTCCTACAGAGGCAGTAGGTGCTACATGGCCTCCACCAGATATTAAAACATTTGATCCATGGGATATTCCGCTAATCAACACTTTGATACTTCTCTTGTCTGGCACTACTGTTACTTGGGCGCATCACGCGATGTTAGAAAATGATCGTAAAGCACTTGTCAATGGTTTGATCTTAACAGTATTTTTAGGTTTTATTTTTACTTGCTTTCAAGCTTATGAATATCACCATGCAACTTTTACAATAGACGGTAACATTTATGGATCTACTTTTTATATGGCAACAGGTTTTCATGGTTTCCACGTTATAGTCGGTACAATTTTTCTTGCAGTTTGTTTATTTAGGTCAATGCGAGGTCATTCAAATTCAGAACACCATTTCGGATTCGAAGCCGCAGCATGGTATTGGCACTTTGTTGACGTAGTGTGGTTATTTTTGTTTGCAGCCATTTACATTTGGGGAAGTTAAGATTTAATTGAAACAACTCTTTCTATTTAAAATATTTGTTTTTCTGGTAATAGTTTTATTTTGCAGTCTCGGTACTTGGCAAATATACCGTCTGCAATGGAAACAAAATTTAATAAATCAAATAGATCAAGGATTGAAATCAGACCCAATACAATATTCAAAAAACTTAGACGGCAATTACCAAAGGGTTAAGTTAAACGGAGAATATATTTTCAATTCTCAAATATATTTATATAGTTTAAATGAAAACGGAAAACCAGGCTATGATGTGATTACTCCTTTTGAAACAGCTAATAAAGAGAACATACTAGTGAACAGAGGATGGATCAAAAAAGAGATGAAGGACAAACTACCTTCAATCACTTCATCTAATGATATTACTGGTATGCTAAGAAAAGCTAATAGAAAAAATCTATTTACACCTGATAATGATCTAAAAAAAAATATATGGTTTTATGTAGATTTAAAAGACATCGAAAATATAACTGGCAAAAAATTCAATGAATTCATTGTATATTTGGAGGATAAAAATATTGATATTCCAAAACCCAAGAAAATATCAATCGACTTGCCAAATAATCACCTAAAATATGCTATAACTTGGTATTCAATATCAATATCAATTTTGTTTTATTATTTATATTTTAGAAGAAAAAAATGAATTATATAAGCACCAGAGATAAATCTTTAAATTTTAACTTTAAAGATATTTTTTTAAGAGGTCTTGCGCCAGGTGGAGGCCTTTTTCTTCCTAAGAAAATAAAAAGATACAATAAAGATGATTTAATTAAATTTAGATCATTAAATTATCAAGAATTAGCAACAGAAATTATTTTAAATTTTTGTGATAATGAAATTACTAAAGATGAATTAAGTTCTATTGTAAAAAAGTCATATAGTAGTTTTGATGACAAAAATGTTGTAAGATTAAAAAAGGTTGGAAAATTTGATTTACTTGAGCTTTACCTTGGTCCTACTTTAGCTTTTAAAGATATTGCAATGCAGGTCATTGGTAATTTATATGACCACTTACAAGTATCAAAAGATAAAACTATTAACGTAGTAGTGGCTACTTCTGGAGATACTGGTTCGGCTGCTATAGCTGCCTTAAATAGCAGAAAAAATATAAACGTTTTCGTTTTACATCCTCACAACAAAATTTCAAATATTCAGAGAAAGATAATGACAACTATTGGGGACTCAAACATCTATAATATTGCTATCGAGGGTACATTTGATGATTGTCAAAGAATTGTGAAAGAATTGTTTAATGACGATAACTTCAGGAATGAGATAAATATGTCAGGAGTAAACTCAATTAATTGGGCAAGAATTATTTGTCAAATAGTCTATTATTTTTATTCCTATTTGAAATTAAAAAAGGAAAGTATTAGTTTTTCTGTGCCGACCGGAAATTTTGGTGATATTTATGCAGGTTATTTTGCAAAAAAAATGGGTTTACCAATAAATAAACTAATTGTTGCTACTAATGAAAATGATATTTTACGAAGAGTAATTAACACTGGTGAATATAAGCCCGACATAGTAAAACCATCTATCACACCAAGTATGGATATCCAGGTAGCAAGTAATTTTGAAAGATTGCTCTATTATATTTTGGGGGAAAATGACCAAAAGGTGCAGTCACTTATGAATGATTTGTCTACAAAGGGTTTATTTAATCTGAATGATATTCAGATAAAAAAAATTAAAAAGGATTTTGAGGCTGTCATGGTAAATGATGAGGAGACAAGGAAAATTATTAAAGATATAGATGAAGAGCATAAATTTATTCTAGACCCTCACACTGCTACTGGCTTAGGGGCCGCCCTAAAAGTAGAAGGTCTAAAAAATGTTGTTATACTAGGAACAGCCCATCCGTTTAAATTTAGTGAAACTATAAAAAGAGCAACAGGAAAAAATTTAAAAGCACCCGAGTATTTAAAAATGAATGTAGATAAAAAAGAAAAATTTGATATTATTGGCAATTCTAATTTTGAAGTTAAAAGCTATATCAATAGTAAAATAAGATGAAATTAAAAGTAGGCGACAAATTACCAAGTTCAGAACTATTTTATCTTAATCAAAATAGTGAGGTTGAAAAAATTGATATTTTATCAATTTGTAAAAACAATAAGACTATTATATTGGGAATGCCAGGGGCATTTACTAAAACATGTTCCGCACTACATTTGCCAGGATATATTAAAAATTATGAATTAGCTTTGGAAAAAGGAGTTACAAAAATTGTTTGTGTTTCAGTAAATGACCCAAATGTAATGAAAGCATGGGGGATAAACCAGAATGTAGGAACTAAAATTTTTATGGCTGGAGACCCATTTCTAAAATTCACCAAAGCAATCGGTGCAGAGGTAGATAAATCATCCAAAGGCATGGGATTTAGATCAAATAGATATACTATGCTAGTAGAAAATGATGCAATTATAAAAGTCGAGGTAGAAAAAGAAACTGCAACTTGCGATCTATCTAGCGCTGAAAGTTTTTTAAAAACTATTTAGTTTCTAATACGGCTAATTCATCTACAAGATTATTAAATTTATTACCTGCGTGAGCCTTAACCCACTTCCAATTAACCATATGTTTTTGACAAGAATTATCTAATTTAACCCAGAGATCCTTGTTTTTTACAGGTTTCTTGTTAGAATTTCGCCAATTATTTGATTTCCATTTTTTAATCCAATCGGTAATGCCATCTTTAACGTATTTCGAGTCCGTAAAAATTGTTATTGCTGTTTTTTTTTTAATCTTCTTCAAAGCCATAATTGGAGCCATTAATTCCATTCTATTATTTGTAGTATTGTTTACACTTCCAGAAATATGAAATTGATTAGATTTTTCATCAAGGATTATCGCAGCCCAGCCTCCTTTACCCGGATTTCCAGAGCATGCACCATCTGTGTAAATCTTTAATTCCATTAAAAAAAATAATCCTGGTAGTTTTTTGAGTTTTTATGAAATTCTAGTCTTCTTAAATATTCTATTGGATCCTTAACTTTAACGATCGCTCCTTCAACTTTATTTAGAGCATCAAATACTCTTGTTAGTAAAAATCTTAAAGCAGCCCCTTGAGATAGAACTTTGACACTATTCTTTTCCTTATCAGTTAATTTCCTTAAAGAAGTATATCCATCGATAAAATTTTTAGCTTTTGTTACATTAAAACTTAAATTATTCTTTGAACCATCAAAACATAAAGCATTAAAACAAATAGCAATTTCGAAAGCAAAAAAATCTTCACATGAAAAATAAAAATCAATTATACCACTAAATTTATCCTCTATAAAAAATATATTATCATGAAACAAATCAGCATGTATGACACCCTTTGGCAGATCATTTGGCCAATTTTTTTCAACATCAACAAGATTTTCCTCTATTAACTTTGGAAGGTCTTTGTGTATCTTTGAGCATTTATCTTTAATTGTATTAAATAAATTTCTCCATGATTTAATTGATAGATCATTTTTTCTTTTTAACTTAAATTCTTTTGTTATATTATGCATTTTAGCCACTTCCACTCCTATCGATCTACAATTTAAAGGAGACAAAATTTGTTTAGCTTTTCCATCAAGGAAAGAAACTATCATTAATTTTTTGCCTAAATATTCTGTAATTGTTTTATTTTGATTGTTAACAATAGGTATTGGACACTTAAAATTAGCTTTATTCAAAGAAGACATCAGTTCAGAAAAAAAAGGAAGATCTTCGGATTTAACTCTTTTTTCATAGACAGTAAGTATAAATTTTTTTTTATTTACTGATAAAAAATAATTTGTATTTTCTATTCCATCCTCAATTCCTTTGAA
>MDTB01210492.1_pt1 | contig 11387 bp, 17 predicted proteins | sample 811161 | NCBI WGS metagenome assembly MDTB01 (sample SAMN05326650, study PRJNA326480) | marine metagenome | isolation source: seawater | place: Mediterranean Sea | collected 2009
AACTGGCGGGCTGGCGAATCGAACCACCCGTATCCGATCCAAGGGCCACATCACACTGGCCAGCAGCAACGGCTGCTGCACTGCCGCCTGAACTGCCCCCAGGGACTCTGCCCGTGTGCCAGGGGTTGCGTGTCATGCCGAAAGCCGAGGTCTCGGTCGAACTGCCCATCGCAAATTCGTCGAGGTTGGTTTTTCCTACAAGCACGGCACCGGCGTCCCAGAGTCGCTGGGTGACGGTGGATTCATAAGGGGGGACGAAACCCTCCAGCATGCGGCTGGAGCAGGTGGTGGTGATGCCATTGGTGCAGAGGTTGTCCTTGATACCGACGGTCACGCCGGCGAGGACACCGGGCTGTCCCCCATCAGCAACAGTCGCGTCAACGAGATCGGCAGCTCTTCGGGCCGCATCGGCAGTGACGGTGACAAAGGCTTTGAGCTCGCTGTCGGTGGCGGCAATTCGCTCAAGGCTGCTCTCAGCGTGATCCTTGGCTGATGCCTCTCCACGTTGCAGGGCATCAGACCAGGCAGAGATCGCCATCACGCTTCATTGGCTGGAGGGGACGCTATCAGCGCGAGGTGGCCTCGTTTAGCCCTGGTGCTCGATGGTGAAAGGCTCCCCGCGGCGAGTGCGCAGTAGTTGGTGCTCAACCACCGATGGCTGCTCAGAGCGGAGATCAGCCAAGAAGGTCTGAAGTTCCTGTTCCAAGGTGCTTCGTCGCACAAAGGGACCGAACCAGTACGTGACATCGGGATTACGGGTGTCTACCCGTGCCCACCAGGCCAGGCCCAGAACATTGGCTGTGGCGCGGAAGGGAGAGGAGAAAGCACCCATGGGGCTGTCTGGACGCGGGCCCATTGTGCATCGCTGCTGACCAGTATCGCGAGCCTCAGAGCCGAATCTCTGCTTCATCCGCCGGATCAAGGGGAGGCTCTGGCTGACGCTGCAGCGCTTCGACCGAGCTGGAGGGAGCACCTAAATCAACAGACTCAGCGTTGATCTGAGCGCGCTGAATCCGCGGCGCCGGATCCTGGCCTTTGAGGTTGGCCATCCAGCCGCGTCGTGCCACCTCGTAGCAGAGCATCGCCGTGGCCACCGAAGCGTTGAGACTGGGCGTGATGCCTCTCAGGGGAATGCGGATCAGTTGATCGCAATGGCGCCTGGTGAGCATCGAAAGGCCCTGAGCTTCCGATCCGGTCACCACCACCAAGGGCCCATCAAGGTCAGCCTCAACAAGGGTGACACTGCCCTCCTCTGCAAGACCGACAACCCGGTAACCCGAATCCTTGAGCTTCTCAAGTGCACGGTTGAGGTTGACAACCCGCGCCACAGGCAGATGTTCAAGAGCTCCAGCAGCCACCTTGGCGACAGAACCGGTGAGACCAGCGTTGCGGCGTTGGGGCAGAACCAAGCCATGGGCACCGAGAGCCTCTGCACTCCTGACGATGGCGCCGAGATTGTGAGGATCGGTGAGGCCATCGACGGCCATCAGGAGAGGTGCTTCGCCAAGACGACTGCAGCCACCGATTAAGGCATCAAGGTCAACCGTGTCGGCTGCAGCCGTCTGCAGAACGATCCCCTGGTGAACACCGCCGCCGCTGAGCTGAGCCAGCCGAGCCCAAGTGACTTCTTCCACCAGCACACCGGAGGATTTAGCTTCTCGCAGCAGCTGCAGGAAGCGGCTGCGAAAGCGCATCTCCGGGGTACACCAGATCCTGTGGATTGGCCTGCCGCTCTCCAGAGCGGCCTGAGAGGCATGAAGACCCCAGATCAGATCATCAACTTCCGGGCTGGCTGAACTCTCAGCAACAGGTGGCTCACTCTCGCGCCGCTCATAGCGCTCAAACCGCTCCTCTCGATCATTGCGATCGGGGCGAGGTCCCGGCCCAGGGAAGCGACGCTGCGGGCGTCCATCGCGGCGATCGCCATCACGGCGTCCTGGGCCTGAACGCGAGAAGCGCTCACCACGATCAAATCTCTCTGGCCTCGCACTGCGACCACGCCCGACTGGACCGGTACGCTCGCTGCGACCACGCCCAACGGGGCCAGGACGCTCGCTGCGATCAAAGCGATCAAAGCGGGAACGGCTGTCACCAGGGCGCTCACTACGGCCAGGCCGCTGCTCCCCCTCAGGGCGGTCGAAGCGTTCAGGCCTGTCGGAGCGATAGGGGCGCTCACGCCGGTCAAAGCGATCGGGACCGCCGCGCCTACCCCCGGGCCGGCCCGGCCCATCGGGGCGGCTGAATGGGCGACGAGAACGGGGGGGCATGAAGACAAGGCAGATAACCGTGGCTCTGAAGCTGCTACCCCGCGTCTTTGGAGCAACACTGCTCCAGGTGGCTGAGCAGCTGCTCCAGCCGTGCGGGATTATTCAGATAGAGCCAGCCCACCATTGTCTCAAATCCTGAGGCGCGGCCATAAACACCCGGATCACTCCGCTTTGGTCCACGTCCGGCAGCATTACGTCCCCGTCGCACCAGATCAAGTTCAGCCGGCAAAAGCTCTGGCTCAAGCATTGCGAGCGCATCGCTTTGCGCTTCAGCTCTGACCAAAGCAACCGTCATGCGATGAAGCTGGGCCGTGGAGCCAGGCTCGAGCACAAGGCGACGACGTTGATGGAGTTCCCAAACGGCATCACCCAGCCAGGCCAGCTGGGCGGGACCAGGCTGAACGCCCTCAGGCAGCGGCAAGGTTGCCCATAGCCGTGGAGAGATCCGGCTGCATATTTAAGAAAGCCTCTAACCGGACCAGCTTGACGGTCTGCACAACACGACTGTTGCCGACAATCAGGAAGCGGCGTTTGGCCTCATTCCATTGCTTGGCCAGTTGAACTAGGGCGCCCAATCCAGAGGAGTCGATGAAATCAATTCGGCTCAGATCAAGGACCAGAGGCAATGAAAGGCCGCTGGAATGATCTGCAATGAAATCACGAAACTGACGCTCGGAATAAGCATCAAGCTGCCCATTAAAACGGAACAGCAGACAGTGATCCTGGGGCTCGAATCCGCCCCGGAGGGAGACAGTGAGTCGCTGAAGATCAGTGATGGTTCCAGACCTCTTGCACGAACAGCTGCCTACTGGAGGCGCTCCATCTTATCGATGTTGCGCCGCTCTGCCATCAAGGTTGTGAAACGGCTGAAGTGGTGGTCAGCGTCGTGGGGCCCTGGCGAGGCTTCCGGGTGGTATTGCACTCCGAACACCGGCTGATCACGCATCTCCAGTGCCGCCACCGTGCCGTCATTGAGGTTGTGGTGGGTGATCGCGACACGCTTGGAATCCAAGCTGGCTGCATCGATGGCAAACCCATGGTTCTGGCTGGTGATCTCCACCAGACCGTCACCGCCGCAGGGGTGGTTGAGCCCGCGATGGCCATAGCCGAGCTTGAAGGTGGTGCCACCGAGGGCCAGACCGAGGATCTGGTGTCCCAGGCAAATCCCGAACAGCGGCAATTGCGGTTGCAGCAGTAGGGCCTCAGCCAAGGCGATCCCACTGCTCACCACCGCTGGATCGCCAGGGCCATTAGAGAGGAAGACCCCCTCGGGCTGCAGGGCCATCACCTCATCAATCCCGGCACTGGCGGGCAACACCTCCACATGGCAGCCATGGGCGCTGAGGCGCTCGAGGATCGCCCGTTTGATGCCGAAATCGATGGCCACGACCCGGTAAGGCCGCGCAGGCTGGGCCTGCAGCCGTTGGTCAAAGCCGGCCGCTGTCGCCTGTTGCCACTGGTAAGGGCTTGCCGTGCTGACCTGAGCCGCCAGGTTCTGGCCCTCCATGGATGGGGCCTGACGCACACGCTGGAGGAGCTCCTGCGGGCTGGTGCCGTCATTGCTGACGGCGCCATTGATGGCACCGCCCTCGCGCAGCAGCCGCACTACGGCACGGGTGTCGACACCGCTCAAGCCCACAACGCCATGCTGCTGCAGCCATGACTCGAGGCTGCCGCTGCTGCGCCAGTTGCTGGCTGCAGGGGCAAGCTCACGGGTGATCACGGCGTTAACGGCCGGTACATCGGCCTCGAGATCCTCACCATTGATGCCGGTGTTCCCAAGCTCCGGGTAGGTGAAAGTGATCAGCTGACCGGTGTAACTGGGGTCGGTGATGACCTCCTGGTAACCGGTCATGCCGGTGTTGAACACCACTTCACCGATGGCTGTACCAATGGCGCCAAAGCCCCTGCCGCGCAGCACGGTGCCATCAGCCAGCACAAGCAGGGCGTCCATGGGTCTGAACATCTCAGGAGATCATCCCTCAGCGCTGGCAAGAGCCCCTGAAAGCTGCTGGAGACGCTGCCAGGGGGAACCGGAAGCCAAGGCTGAAAGCGCCTGTTGAACGCCATCTGACCAGCTGTTCACAGCGCCAGCACTCCAGAGCACCAGGGCTGTGTTCAAGGCCACCACCTGCTGCTGAGCCTCCGTCCCCTCGCCCTGCAGCACCGCCTCAAGGATCTGCTGGTTGCATTGGAGATCCCCGCCGCTGAGCGCCTGCAACGGCGCCGGGCTCAGGCCAAGGGCCACGGGATCCAACGATGCATGGCGCAAGCACCCGTTCTCCAGCACCACCAGCTGACTTGGGCCCGAAAGACTGGCTTCATCGAGGCCGCCATGGCCATGGACCACAACGGCCCGCTCAAGGCTGAGCAGCTGCAAGGCACCGGCCATCGGCTCCAGCAGTGCTGGGGTTGCCACACCAAGCACCTGCGCTTCTGGCTGGAGCGGATTCACCAGAGGGCCCAGCAGGTTGAACACCGTGCGCACGCCGAGACTGCGGCGCAAGGGGGCCAATCCCTTCAACGCCGGATGCCATCCAGGCGCAAAGAGAAAGCTCACGCCGGTCTGCTCAAGGGCCGCAACCACCCGCTCGAGCGGTGCACCCAGCTGCACACCGAGGCCTTCGAGCACATCGGCGGAACCCACCTTGCCGCTGGCACTGCGGTTGCCGTGCTTGGCCACCACCACACCGCAGGCTGCAGCGGTAAAGGCAACAGCAGTGGAAATGTTGAAGCTGTCAGCACCATCACCGCCGGTGCCGCAGGTGTCGACCAAGGCCATCGCCGGCCTGGGGCAGGGCAGTGCTGAGGCCTCACGCAGCACCTGGGCCATAGCCGCCAGTTCCACGGCTTGATAAGGCCTGCAGCGCAAGGCAGCGAGAAAGGCACCGGTCTGGACAGGTTCCAGGGCACCATCCAGCCAGGCCTGCATCAGCGCCTTGGCCTGATCGGCCTGCAGCACTTCGCCGCAGCAAAGCTGCTCCAGCAGCACAGGCCAGGAGAAGGTGTCAGTGCTTGTCATGGAAACGCGCCGCGGGCGAGATGAACTTTGCAGAACAATCAGCCCAAAAAAAAGACCCGGATGCCAAAGCATCCCGGGCCAGGTGATGGGGACGCCCAATTCTTACCCATGGACCAGGGGGACTTTTGTTAGCTGGGCATCATTTGCTCAGCCCTCGGAATCGGCGGCATCAAATCCACTGCCCACCGCCTGCGGTTCAACTGCTGCATCCTGGCCAGGGCGGTAGCCGGAAGCCCAGATCTCGCGGCAGCGGGCATTGAGCTGATCGCGGCTGAGGCCCCAGAGCTTGATGGCCTTGGCCAGATCCCGCTGCAGTGCATCGGCCCCAGGAAAACCGCTGTATCGCATCAACAAGCGGGCAGCATCGACCAGATGGCCATCTGTTGGGACCGTGGTAGCAAGCAAGCCATCAACGATCTGACGGTCGCTGAGCTCCAGCGGATGGGCCTGCTGCGGCGTGCTCTCGTGGCTGTTGCTCATCGATCGCCGGTCAAGCGCTGTGGCTCCGTAGTTTGGGCCCATTCATGCATGCACGGATGGCTGCCCCCCTCAAGCTGGGATTGATCATCCGCCACCTGCGGCCGCAACGCCGCGAGCTGCTCCAGGGGGCCGTGGCCCTGGTTGTGGTGAATCTCGTGGGGGTGAGCCTGCCCCTGCTGGTGCAGAACACCGTCAACAGCCTCAAGGAAGGTTTCTCGCTGCCGCAGCTGCTGCAGCAGGCCGCCCTGATCGCTGCTTTGGCCACCGCGATGGCCTTGGTCAGGCTCTGGTCGCGGGTGTTGGTGTTCGGTGCGGGACGTCAGGTGGAGGTGACCCTGCGCCAACGGATTTTCGATCACCTGCTCAAGCAAGAACCGGGCTGGGTGCAGCAGACCGGTAGCGGCGAGGTGATCAGCCGCTCCACCAGCGATGTGGAGAACGTGCGCCGGCTGCTGGGATTTGCTGTGCTCAGCCTGACCAACACGGCGCTGGCCTACAGCCTGACCCTGCCGGCGATGCTGGCCATCGATCCCTGGCTGAGCCTGGCGGCCATTGCGCTTTATCCGCTGATGTTGCTGGTGGTGGGTGCCAGCGGCGGCCGGATGATGGGACAACAGCGGCAGCAACAGCGTGAGCTAGCCGGACTGAGCGACCTGATCCAGGAGGACCTTTCAGGCATCAGTGCCATCAAGATCTACCGGCAGGAACCAACGGAGCAGGAAGCTTTCAAGCGGCTCAGTGATCGCTACCGCGATGCGGCTTTGGCCCTGGCCCGCACCCGCAGCACCCTGTTTCCACTGCTGGAGGGCATCAGCTCCCTCTCACTGCTGGTGCTGCTGGCCATTGGCAGTGGCCAGCTCGCCGCCGGCAGCCTCAGCCTCGGTGGCCTTGTGGCATTGATCCTCTACGTCGAGCGGTTGGTGTTTCCGACCGCCTTGCTGGGCTTCACCTTGAGCACCTTCCAGACCGGCCAGGTGAGCCTGGAGCGCGTTGAGGAACTCCTCAAACGCGAATCCACCATCCAAGACCCGGTTGATCCTCAGCCCCTCCAGGTGGTCTCTAACCCAGGCGCGATCAGGGCCAGAGGTCTGCGCGTGCGCTACCCCGATGCGCCATCAGAGTCACTGGCTGGAGTCGACTTTGACGTCAAGCCAGGGGAGCTGGTGGCTGTGGTGGGGCCGGTGGGCTGCGGCAAGACCACCCTGGCCCGAGCTCTAGGCCGCATGGTGGAGGTGCCCAGCGGGCAGCTCTGGATCGATGGTCAAGACATCACGGCACTGACACTCCGTGATCTGCGCACCAAGATCTCCCTGGTGCCTCAGGAGGGGTACCTCTTCACCGCAACGCTGGCGGAGAACCTTCGCTTCGGTAATCCCCAGGCCAGTGACAGTGAGCTCCGCGCCGCAGCACGGCAAGCCCAGCTCGAGGCCGACATCCAAGCCTTCCCCGCTGGCTACGAGACCCTGGTGGGCGAGCGCGGCATCACCCTCAGCGGTGGACAGCGCCAGCGCAGTGCCCTGGCTCGCGCCCTGCTGGTGGATGCTCCGATCCTCGTGCTCGATGACGCCTTAGCCAGCGTCGACAACCGAACCGCCGCAGCGATCCTGCAATCCCTCACCCTCAACCAGCAGCGGTCGGTGCTGTTCATCAGCCACCAGCTCTCTGCCGCTGCAGCCTGCGACCGGGTGCTCGTGCTGGAGCAAGGGCAGGTGGTCCAGCAGGGGCATCACCGCGAGCTGGTGAGCATCAACGGCACCTACCGCCGGCTGTGGGAGCGGGAGCAGGCCAGTCAGCAACTCGAAGCTGCCTGATCCCTTTTCCTGAAGATCTACCCGCATCGGCTGGTCGCGGCTCGGAAGCGGGCTTAGCTGGAGGCATATCGCCGCCGCGAGGGCCATGGAGACCCACGAGAGCTACCAGCTGCGCTGCACCCTCACCTTTGGTGACATCTACGGCCAGGTACTCGCCTGGATGGGAGTGATCTTCGTCAGCCTGGCCATGGCCCTGGGGCTGATGGGGGCCAGCCGGCCCCTGTTCGCGCTGCTGGGGGTGGGTCTGATCCTGGTGCTCTCCCTGCCGTTTCTGCTCTTTGCCTTCACCACCACGCTGCTCAATCACATTGCCCTAGAACCGAAGGGTTGATAGCAGCAGCACCATGCTCAGTTGGCTCACTGGCGGCGGTGAAGGTGGGGCGACCCTCGAGCCAGGACAGCATGTGCTGCTCGGCACCCCGATCACGGCTCCACCGGCTGAGGGCCAGCAGGAAGCGCAGTTTGGCTGTGGTTGCTTCTGGGGGGCTGAAAAAGGCTTCTGGCGCTTGCCCGGCGTGGTGACTACCGCCGTTGGGTATGCCGGCGGAAGTGGCAGCAATCCCAGCTATGAGCAGGTCTGCAGCGGCCGCACCGGCCACGCCGAGGTGGTCCGCGTGGTCTGGGATACGGGCTTGATTGATTTCAGCGATCTGCTGAAGCTGTTCTGGGAATGCCATGACCCCACCCAGGGCGACCGCCAGGGCAATGACACCGGTAGCCAGTACCGCTCCACCATTTACGTCAACGATCCAGAGCTGCTGAAGATTGCAGAAGCCAGCAAGGCGAGCTACCAGGCCCTGATCACAGCCCAAGGCTTCGGGCCAATCACCACGGAAATCCGTGAGAATGTTCTGTTCTTCGCAGCGGAGCACTACCACCAGCAGTACCTTGCTCGGCCTGGCAGCCGTCCGTACTGCTCAGCCATGCCCACCAAGGTGGAACTGGGCAGCTTTGAAGGTTGCACCTACAAGCTTCCGCCGGCGGTCTGGAGCCACTACGACTGGTCCATCAGTCACTGTGTGCTGCGTGGTGAAAATGCGCCCATCAGCCTCTGAGAAGTCCCTGGCTGCAGCGGCAGTGGTGCTTTCACTGCTGTTGCCCCATGGGGTTCACGCCGGTCCATCGCCCTGGTGGGAGCACTACGAGCGCCAGGACAAATACCGCTGCGATGGCGACGAGGAGCTGCTGATCGAGCGCAATGAAGCCCAGGCCTCGATCTACATGGGCGGCTACAAGATGAACCTGTTCCGCGACCAGCGCTCACCGCTGTTCAAGCGCTACATCAGCGATCGCCTCAAGGTGACGATCAAAGGCGATGAGGTAGAGCTGGAGGATCTACTCTCCCTGCGGCGCTGCCAGCGGTACGAGCAGGCGTGAGCGACGATCTCAGTTCCCGGCCAGTGAAGCCACTGCATCCACTGCCCAAGGGCTTGGTGGAGCTGTATGGATTGCTGGCGGTGCTGATGGTGCTGGTGCCGGAATGGATTGCCGGCGGCGCCCTGGCGGGCCTGCAGGAACCTGATGGCGATTCGATGCTGCCGGCGGCGTCGGTGGCCTGGCGCCGTGTGCCCGAGCTGCTGCTCGCCTCAATGAGCATGCTGGAGCTGCGCCAGCTGGCCGCTGCACTAAAGCTCAAAGGCCATGCCGGCATGGGACGGGATCAGCTCAATGCCGTTCTGCTCAAACGGCTGAAACGCCGTCGCTGACTGGCCCCTTGGCGTGTTACTTTCACTAAGTCCGGGGCGTAGCGCAGCTTGGTAGCGCACCACTTTGGGGTAGTGGGGGTCGTGGGTTCAAATCCCGCCGCTCCGATTTCAGCCGGACCTTGAGATCCAAATCCCCCAGAACCGTCTCTGATTCGAGACGGTTTTTTTATGCCGAATTGGTAGCAGCTTGCTACCAACGAAGAAACGGATCCAATTGAATGGCCTCCTTCAAGATCTCCATCGAGGGTGGCGCCAGCTTTGACTGCGCCGACGACGCCTACATCCTCGATGCCGCCGAGGAAGCCGGTGTGGATCTGCCCTATTCCTGCCGCGCCGGTGCATGCTCCACCTGCGCCGGCAAATTGGTGAGCGGCTCAGTCGATCAATCTGATCAGAGCTTTCTTGATGATGATCAGATGGGGCAGGGCTTTGCCCTGCTGTGCGTCAGCTATCCCACCAGCGACTGCACCATCAAGGCCAACGTGGAGGAGGAGCTCACCTGAGCTCCTTCCTCAGTGCATGCGTGTCTTGGCGCCGTAGCCCTTGAGCCAGCGATTGACTCGAGGGCGCAGGCCCGTGGGCACCTCGTGCAGCAGCTGATCGAGCTCAAGGGCACCGAGGCGGCGCAGGTCCTTGACATCCACATGCCAGAGGTCCTCCGCTTCGCGGATCAGACGCGCCAAGGTCCGGGCCCGTTGCCAGGTGGCCAGACGTAGACAGAGGGGAGTGGATGGCTCCATGACCACACCCTGACGGCGAATTTGCTAAGCACCAGAAGCCATCCAGAGGAATTCGGAGTGATGAAGCAAAGTGCTGCATCGCCCGAACTCAGCCGGCAACCGCAATGACATCAAACGGCAGGGCCATGGCCTGCAATTGACGTTCGCTCAGCCGGCGGCTCCAGGCCCCCTGCAAGGGTTCATTCCAGCGGAAACCGGCCTCGCGGGCGAGATGGCGCTCGTCGTAGCTCACCTTGGCCCTGAACAGATGACGGGGTTCAAGCCCCTCGGCGATTAGCTGCTCGAGCTCATCACAGCGCTCAAACACCTGGGCCAGGTAGATGCAATCGGTGAGCGCTCGGTGGGCGGCCCAGACCGGAACGCCATAGGCCAAGGCAAGGTCGCGCACCGATGGTCGAGGCCGCAGTTGACGGCAGGCCGGCCAGCTGATGTCCTCCATCGAGCACAACCAGGGCAGGTGCAGCTCTGGCAGGCCACCGGCACCAAACCAGGGGCGGTCAAAGGCCGCGTTATGGGCCACGGCCAACTGGGCGCTTGCCGCCAGCTCTTGCAGCAGAGAAAGGCTCTGACGCCAGGGCTGAGGCGCCGTTGTGGCCGCTGGTGCAATGCCATTGAGGGGCTCAGCCGCGTTGCTCTGACAGGGGAGCAGGAAGGAGACCTGGGCCAGCACGGCCCGCTGCGGCACGGAAAACAGAATCGCGCCCACCTCAATCACCTGATCACGCTGCTGATCCAGGCCAGTGGTTTCGGTATCGAGGATCAGCACCTGGTCAATCGCTGCAGGCGGGAGTGAGGCGGCGGCCACAGGATCAGCGGTGGGTTGCTCTGGTGCGGAAGGGGCCTGAGGCTCTCCCACCAGAGCCAGAAGACTGGTCTGCTCCCAGGGGGAAGAAGGCTCTTCTCTCATCAAGGCCAGGCGACGCGTCCCATGGTCCCAGCCACACATCGGCCGGGCCAGGGTTCTGATTAAGGTCGTTGCGCTCTTGCGATGCAGCCGATGCCTCTGACCACGGGCGATCAGGCCCCTGACTTCTGCCTCAAGGATCAGAACGGCGAGGAGCGCAGTCTCAGCAGCCTTGCAGGCAAACCACTGGTGCTGTTCTTCTATCCCAAGGACGACACCCCTGGCTGCACGATGGAGGCCTGTGCCTTCCGCGACAGTTACAGCGAACTGCAGGCACTGGGCGCCGAGGTATGGGGCGTGAGCGGTGATGGAGCCAGCAGCCACCGTCGCTTTGCCGAACGCCACCAGCTCCCCTACCCCCTGCTGGTTGATGAGAGCAACAAGCTGCGTGAGGCCTTTGGTGTGGCCCGCTCCCTGTTTGTGCTGCCCGGCCGCGTCACCTACGTCATCGATGGAG
>MDTB01221110.1_pt1 | contig 11387 bp, 11 predicted proteins | sample 811161 | NCBI WGS metagenome assembly MDTB01 (sample SAMN05326650, study PRJNA326480) | marine metagenome | isolation source: seawater | place: Mediterranean Sea | collected 2009
GATGACAATAAAGAAAAATTTGTTAAAGATTTTGTCGCTGTATGGACGAAGATAATGAATGCAGACAGACCTAATTTAAAAAAATTAAATTAATATGACTGAATTTACACATGGTATTCATGGTGCAGCTAAAAGAATTTATGAAAATAATAAAGGCTCGCTTGCAAGAACGCTCGTTTATACTATAGGTCACTTTATAATAGCAATCACAGTTTTAATGTTAGTTGCTGATGTTTCTTTTGCAGTTGCTCTAACAGATGCAATAGTAGAACCACTGGCTAATACAGTCTGGTATTTTTTATTAGATAAATTTTGGGCATCTAAGGTTAAAATCAAATAATTTTATAGCCTTCCCAAGATATTTTTTTTTTCTATCCATCCAGAGTACCCACTAGTTTTTACCTTGCACCATATTTTTTTACACTTAGAAATCAAAACCAAATGTCCTTTTTCAATTTTCGCAATCGGCCTTGAGTAAATTGTTGGTTTGTTTAACAAATAAACTTTATTTGCTGTGATGATGCCTGCTTTTTTTTTAGAAAGTTGTGAAATATGAATCCAACCAGTATTACTCTCATGATCTTTAATCTTTCTAAAGTTATCAGACTTATCTTGCACAAGAACAGGAAGATATTTCTTTTTATAAACAATTTTGATCGGGTAGTCGAATGATGGCCCTAATCTTAAATTTACTTTATCATTTCGTAAAGTTAAAAAATAGTCGTCAGCTAATAAATTTACATTAAACAAAAAATAAAAAACAAATAGGTGTTTCAGCATCGATTTACACATTTTTTATTTTTACTAAGCTTCACTTTTCTTAAGTTCATATTTATAGAGTTGAATATCAAAATTTTTTTTTCTAAGTTTGAACTATTATTTAAAATTGTATTTAAAACCTCATTTGCTTGAAGAGTACCCAGGATACCGGTAATTGTTGGTGTAACGCCCTCTGTTTGACAATTAAAATCTAATTCAGGAATTTCAGGCATAAAACATCTTAAACAGGGTATTTTTTTTTTAAAGTTAAAGTTAAAAAGATGTCCATCAAATCCACTTACTGCCGCTGATATTAATATTTTTTTTTCTTTTAAACAGTAGTCGTTTATAAGAAATCTTGTTTGAAAGTTATCTGTTCCGTCGCAAATAATATCAAATTCGTTAATGATCTTTTTAATATTACTTTCATTTAATTTTTTTTTAAAAGATTTTATTTTAAGTTTAGTATTAAATTCATTGATCTTTTTTTTAGCTACGTCGACTTTATATTTTCCTATATCTTTATGGGAATATATTATTTGCCTATTCAAATTTGAAAGTTCTATCTTGTCGTAGTCCACTATACCTATTTTTCCTACTCCTAGACCAGCTAAATAAATTGAAAGTGGGCAGCCTAGTCCACCCATTCCAACAATAAGAACCTTTGAAGACATTATCTTCTTTTGTCCAACTATACCAAATTTTTTCAAAATGATTTGTTTAGAATATTTCTTAAAAATTTCTTTGGTTATTTTCATTATTTTCCGGTTGAGCCAAAACCACCATCACCTCTAGTAGTATCATCTAAATTATTTACTTCGCTAAGCTCAGCTTTGGCTATAGGACATAAAACCATTTGTGCAACTCTTAAGCCATTTACTACTTCAAAATCATTTTTACCAAAATTAAAAAGTAATACTTTAATTTCTCCTCTATAATCAGAGTCTATTGTTCCAGGTGTGTTAAGCACCGATATCGAATTTCTATTTGCCAGACCGGAACGAGGTCTAATTTGTATTTCAAATTCTTTTGGTATTGAAAGTGAAATTCCTGTGGAAATTAATTCTTTATTTCCAGGTTTTATTACTATTTTATTATCTAAACAAGCTGATAAATCTAAACCAGAAGCTCCAGGTGTTTCGTATTTTGGTATGACAGCATTTGAGTTAACTTTTTTAATTAAGATTTTTGTCATAAAATAATAGTTTATTTACTATTTTTTCAACGATCGCTGAAGCTATAAAACTTTTTTTACTTCTTTTAATAAAATTTGTTTTTCCATCTGGCTCTATCAAAGTCACTTCATTGAAATCACTATCAAAACCAATCTTTTTATTTGATACATCATTAGCGATGATTAAATCGGAATTTTTATTTTTTATTTTGATTTTTGAATTATAAATTAAGTCCTCTGTTTCGGCAGAAAAACCAACAACTAATTTTGGACGACTGATATTATTTTTTCCTAAATATTCTAGGATATCGTCAGTCTTTTTCATCTCTAAAGTTAAAGCACTATTTGTTTTTTTTATTTTATTTTCGTTCTTTAATATAGGTTTATAATCACTAACTGCAGCTGCACATACAGCGATATCCACAGGTAAGGCTTTTTTAACTTCTTTAAACATTTCAGCAGATGATTTTATTTTTACAGTTTTAACACCTTTAATTGCTTGTAAGTTTGATGGCCCCATAATTAAAGTCGTTTTAATTCCCTGTCTGCTTAGAGCAACAGCAATCTCATACCCTTGCTTTCCGCTCGACTCATTAGAAATAAATCTGACCGGGTCAAAATATTCTCTTGTAGGACCGGCAGTTACTAAAGCTTTGTATTTCTTTTTTTTAAATATATTTTTGTTTAAAAAATAGTTCTTTACTTCCTTTAAAATATTATTCGGTTTTGACATTTTACCCTTTCCATACTCACCACATGCCATTTCACCTTTTATAGGCCCTATAAATCTATACCCATAACCAATAAGTGTTTTAAAGTTGTCTTGAGTAGCTTTATTTTCCCACATCTTAACATTCATCGCTGGAACTAAAAAAATGTCTTTGTTAGAAGCCAGCATTACTGTAGACGCAAGATCATCAGCTTTTCCATAGCTCAGTTTACTCATAAAATTTGCAGTAGCTGGGACTACTAATATTAAATCTGCCCATCTAGATAAAGATATGTGGTCAATTTCTGCTTCTTTTTCTTTATCAAATAAATTTTCATATACTTTATTTCCTGACAAAGATACCAATGACATTGGCGTAACAAATTGACTTCCGCTTTTTGTTAAAATTGTTCTAACTTCAAATCTATTCTTTTTTAAAAGTCTTATTAAATCTAAAGATTTATATGCAGAAATACCTCCACCTATAACTAATAAAATTTTTTTCTTTTTTTTAACCATATCGATATTAAAATACCAATAGACCCAAAATTACAATACCTAATATTGAAATAAGAATATTGTTTTTAAAGCTCTTAATTTTTAATTTTTCAACTTGTACAGCATTATCTGTAGCATTATAAAGATTTAGTTTTCCCTCGGCTATCAGCTTTAGAGCATGATTTGCTTTATCCATAAATTCAGGCAGATCAGGTATTCTTTTTAAAATTTCGTTTGAGGTATTCAAAGCATTATTGAATGTAGCTTGTGGTCCCTTAAGACTCTCCAACCAATTTTGAAGAACCGGTTTAGAAACATTCCAAATATTAGTTTCAGGATAAAGTTTTCTTGCAACACCCTCTACAACCACCATGGTCTTTTGAAGCAATAAAAGCTGTGTCTGAGTAGCCATATTAAACTTTTCAGTAATTTCAAATAATTGAGATAATAGATTTCCACCAGATATATCTTTAATACTCTGTCCAAATATAGGTTCCCCTACTGACCTAAGAGCTTGTGCAAACTCCTCTTTAGATGCAGATTCTGGAACTAAACCAGCTTTAAAATGTACTTCTGCAACTTTTACATAATCTCTCTGTATAAATCCATATAATATTTCTGCTAAATACTTTTTATTGTATTTATCAAGCCTACCCATTATTCCAAAATCAACAGGGATTATATTTCCTTGATTGTCTACAAATAAATTTCCTTGATGCATATCTGCATGAAAAAAACCATCTCTAACTGCCTGTCTTAAAAAATGTTGAATTAAATTTTCTGCTATTTGTTTAAGATTAATATTTTTGTCCTTTATAATTTCAATTTCTCTAATTGAGACACCGTTTACTTTATCGAGTGCTAGAACCTTTTTTGATGTAAATGGCCAGTAAATTTTTGGAACCTTAAAACCTTTGTCGTTTTTCGTATTTTCATACAACTCATTTGCGGCAGCTGCTTCAAATCTTAAATCCATCTCAATATTAGTAATTTCCCTCAATAAAGATACAACCTCGACTAGTCTTAATCTTTTAGTTTTCTTAACAGTATTTTCTATCAAGTAAGCAAATAACATTAAAGCATCCAGCTCTTCATTGAAAATTTTTTCAATATTTGGTCGTAATATTTTAATTGCAATATCTCTTTCTTTCCCTTCAAAATTAATTTTTGCAAAATGAACTTGAGATATAGACGCCGCTGCTACAGGTTCAGTTAAATTAGATATCTGTTTATATTGATTATCTCCAACCTCTTTTTTTAAAATTTGTATAGCTTCATCGTAACTAAAAGGTGGTAATTTATCCTGTAATTTTTCAAGATCGTTTGCTAATTCTTTTCCAATTATGTCTGGTCTTGTAGCAAGAAACTGGCCTAATTTTATAAAGGTTGTTCCCATTCCTTCTAAAGCATCACATAATTTTTCACCAGCTGTTTTAGACTGATTTAAAATTCTTTTTTTTGAACCTAAAGATATAAGGTCAAAAAAAACTTTAAAAAAAAAAGGAACTTTATAAATTTGATTTATTGTGTCGAGTGCCCCAGAAGAAGCAAATTTTCGAGCTATTTTTATTAATTGTAATAATCTTTTGATCATTATTAAATTTTCCAACCCGTGTGTATCGCCGCGATACCATTGGTTAGATTCCTGTATTCGGTGTCAATAAAACCATTTTTTGATATTATCCTAGCCAAGTCCTCCTGGCTATAAAATTCATTTATACTTTTGATTAAATATTCGTAAGGCATTTTATTACCAACTATAAACTTTCCTACCGACGGTATTATTTTAGAATAGTTGTCATAAATTTTTTTTAACAATTCATTTTGTACGTGAGAAAATTCAAGACAGAAAAAACGGCCACCAGTTTTAAGAACACGAAAAGCTTCTTTAAGAGATTTGTTAATATCTGTAACATTTCTTATTCCAAAACTAATTACGTATAAGTCAAAACTATTATTTTCAAATGGCAAAACTTCAGCAGTTGATAATACCCATTTAATATTTTTAATATTTTTTAGTTTAGCTTTTCCTGTGGCTAGCATTTTTTTATTAGGCTCTACACAAGTAATTTTTGACTTATTTTTAGTACTTTCAGAACACAGTTTAGCTAAATCGCCAGTTCCAGAGGCTACATCAATAATGCTGTGATTTGGAGAAGGTTTCATCCAAGAAATAAGATTTTTTTTCCAAATCCTATGAGTTCCAAGTGACATTATATCATTCATTAAATCATATTTATCAGATACATTGTTGAAAACTGTATTTACTAATTCAAATTTATTTTCGTATTGATATTTCATAATTAATTATATGCCAGAATTACCAGAAGTTGAAGTTGTTAAAAAGTCTCTGAAAAAAATAGTCCTCAACTTAGTCATTAAGAATGTTGAAATACACAATAAATTTCTCAGATTTCCTATAGAAGTTCAAAAAATCAAAAAAATGGCTGAAGCAAAAATCACATCTATTAAAAGGAGATCAAAATATTTATTAATAAATCTAAATAACAATTTTACCATATTAATTCATTTAGGTATGACTGGGAGAATTATAATTACCAACTCAAAAAATCAAAGATTCAAAACAAGTTTTTACTACAACCTGAATGAAAATTACAACAAACACAATCATGTAACTATAACATTTAATAAAAAATATAAGTTAATATATAATGATATTCGTAAATTTGGTTTTATTAAAATAATTAAAACAAATAAATTAAAAATAAACTCACATCTTAAAGAACTTGGACCTGAACCGCTATCAAAAAATTTCAATTTTTCATATTTTAATAAAAAGATTTTGAATAAGAAAAAATCAGTTAAAGACCTATTAATGGATCAAAATTTTGTATCGGGATTGGGTAATATTTATGTAAACGAGATCTTATTCTTAAGCAAAATTAAACCTGTAAAAAAGGTGTTAAACCTAAAAAGAAATAATATTGTATCAATAATTAAAAACACAAAAAAAATTTTAAAAAAATCCATTAAAAAAGGAGGCTCCTCCATCAAAGATTTTAATAATATAGAGGGAAAAAGTGGAAATTTTCAACAATTTTTTAATGTTTATGGAAGAAATCAAAAAAAGTGCTCTGATATTAATTGTAAAGGTATAATAAAAAAAATTAAGCAAGCAAACAGATCAACTTTTTTTTGTAATATTTGCCAAAAATTATAAGTTGACCCCTATATTCATGACCTATATACAGATGTCCTAATATGCCAAATACAAAATCAGCAATAAGAAGGGTAAGAAGAGTAAAAAAACAAACCTCTGTTAATAAAGTAAGAAAAAGTAAGTATAAATCAGCTATAAAGCAAATGGACTTGCTAATTAAACAAAGTGATAAAAAAAAAGCCAAAGATTTTTATTCTAAATTTCAATCAATTCTAATGCAGGTTGCTAAAATTGGTATCATTAGCAAAAAAAAAGCTTCTAGAAAAGTTTCAAGAATTTCAAAAAAAATTTACTCAAAATAACAATTCAAAGTTGTCTAATTTTTTTTAAAATACATCATTTAGATAATAAAACAAAATATAGTTTTAAAAATTCTTTTTAAAGTTGTAAATATTTTTTTCTATCTCAACGCTAACTCTACAACCAGATTCGATATTTTTTTTTAAATTAAAAAATAAATCTTGAATGTTTTTAATTTTTAGGGTTTTTAGAATTATATTTAAAACTTCATGAAAAACAAATCTTCAAATCCAAATAATATATTTTTGTCCGAAGAGGAAAATACTATCAATTGGTCAGATTTACAGACTGAACTAAAAAAAAATTTTGGTGAAGAAATATATTCTAGTTGGTTAAAAAATATCACTTTAGTTAAAGAATATAATGATTATTTAATTTTAGGTGTCCCAACTCGTTTTTTTAGGGATTGGATTGTTTCCAGGTATTTAGATAAAATTCTTGAACTGGTAAAAAGCTTTAAACTGAGCTTAAGCAGAATAGAATTTAAAATAATAGAAGAGCAAAAAGTATCTAAAGCTGAAAATTTAAGATTTGATGAATTCAATAAAGTCACTGAAATAAAAGATTCTATATTAAATTATAATAGACTAAACCCCAACTTAAATTTTGAAAACTTTATCAAAGGGTCCAGTAATGAGGTAGCGCTTTCGTATTCAAAGAAAGTATGTGAGGAAAACACAAGGTATAATCCTTTGTATATATTTGGTGGAGTTGGTTTAGGAAAAACACATTTGTTGAATGCCATTGGTTTAGAACTACAAGCAAAAAATGAAGTAATGTTTATTTCAGCAGAGAGGTTTATGTATCATTTTATAAAGTCAATAAAAAAAAATGATATGGTGAATTTTAAAGATTTTTTTAGAAAATCTTCTGTTTTTATTATTGATGACTTACAATTCATTCGAGGCAAAGAAAGCTTACAAGAGGAATTTTTCCATACTTTTAATAGTCTTTTAGAAAAAGGGTCACAAATTGTGATCTCAGCTGATCGACCACCAATGAAGCTTGATAGAGTACAGGAAAGAATAAAATCTAGATTATCGGGGGGTTTAATTGTTGATATAGATGTTCCTGATTTGGAATTAAAGAAAAGCATAATCAATAACAGAATCAATCACTTGCAAAATCAATTTAAAGAACAAATAAATATTTCGGAAGAGGTTGTGGATTTTATCTCTAGAGAGGCAAAAACTAATATTAGAGAACTAATAGGTGTTTTAAATAGAGTAATAGCATTTAGTCGAGTTCACAAAAAGATCTTAAGTATTGCAGATTGCAAGAACATATTAAAAGATGTTTTTAGCCAAAATAAGATTGTTACTGTAGATAAAATCCAAAATACCGTTTCTAGTTTCTTCAATATTTCTCTTGGTGATATGCTTTCACAAAGAAGATCTAGGCCGCTTGCTAGGCCTAGACAAGTCGCGATGTTTTTAGCTAAAAAACTTACAACAAGATCTTTACCAGAGATAGGAAGAAGATTCGCTAATAGGGATCATACAACTGTTATTCATGCAGTTAAAACAATTACAAAATTATCTGAAAAAGACGAAGAAATGAAAAAAAACTTAATGCAACTTAAAGGTCTTTTATTAGAAAACTAAAATAAATGCACTTTACCATAAAAAGAGATCTTCTGCTCAAATCTTTAAATTTTGTACAAGGCGTCGTTGAAAAAAAAAACACGCTTCCTATTCTATCCAATGTGCTTTTAAGCGTACAAAATAACAAATTACAGATTGTTGCTACAGATCTTGACATAGTTTTCTATGATGAAATTTCAGACATTAAAGTTATCGAGGAAGGGAATACCACAACATCTGCAAATGTGTTGTTCGATATATTAAGAAAAATTCCATCAAATTCAGAATTAAATTTTCAGTTAAAAAGTGAAAATAAATTAAGCCTTAAAACTCATAACTCAGACTTTAATTTACTCTGTTTACCTACGACAAATTTTCCAACTTTTGAAGACAATTTTTCAGAGGAAAAAATCGAGATTGAAAAAAATGATTTCTTATCATTGCTAAATAAAACAAAAATTTCAATTTCAAATGACGATACTAGACACTATTTAAATGGAGTTTTTTTGCATATTACAGAGTCAAACAAAAATACTTTTTTAACAGGTGTAGCGACCGATAGTCATAGACTGTCTTCCAGTAGTATTTCAGTGGAAAATGTAAAAAATTTTTCATCAATTATTTTACCAAGAAAAACAGTTTTTCAACTATGTTCACTATTAACAGAAACTAATGAAAAACTTACTGTTTACACTAGTGAAAATAAAATTAAATTTTGTATTGGGAAAATTAATTTAATTTCAAAAGTAATAGATGGAAAGTTTCCAGATTACCAAAAAGTGGTACCAAAAGACAATGACAAAAAATTAATAGTAGCCTCTAATGAATTTATAAATTCAGTAGAGAGAGTAGCCTCTGTATCATTGGACAGAAAAGAAGGTGTGAAATTAGAACTTAGCAAAGATAAACTTAAATTATCAGTTAACAGCACAAATTCAGGTGACGGCAATGAAGTTGTATCTGCCAAATATGATAATGAAAATTTAGTTATAGGTTTTAACTCAAAGTATTTAATCGATATAGCATCTGAAATTGAAGATAAAAATTTAATATTTAACCTCAAAAATTCTACATCACCTGTTTTAGTGCTAGATGGTTCTAATAAAAACAGTTTTTTTGTAATAATGCCCATGAAAATTTAATTTTTCAAAATAATAACTTTTTAATTAAATTTTCTTCTAAAACCCTTGCTAATGAATAATAATAGACCATTCATCTTTAAGTCGATTGTATCTTACTTTAAAAAAATGATATAAAATTGAATACTTTTATTATTTAAATGCCAAAATCATCACAAGAAAAAACGCAAAGTAATTATAGCGCTGACTCAATTAAAGTACTCAAAGGTCTAGAGGCGGTAAGAAAAAGACCAGGCATGTACATTGGTGACACTGATGATGGCACAGGCCTTCATCATATGGTTTTTGAAGTTCTAGATAACTCTATAGATGAAGCATTAGGTGGTTACTGTAATAATATTTCTGTAACAATGAATTCCAATAATACAATTACGGTAGAGGATGATGGTCGAGGCATTCCAATAGACGTGCATAAAGGAGAAAAAATGTCTGCTGCGGAGGTTATAATGACTCAGTTACACGCAGGAGGAAAATTTGACCATAATTCTTATAAGGTATCAGGAGGGCTTCATGGCGTAGGAGTTTCTGTTGTAAATGCTTTATCAGAAAAACTCCAACTAAGCATATATAGGGATCAAAAGGAATATTTTATAGAATTTGCTAATGGAAAGTCGGTAAAACCTATTAAGCGGATAGGAAGTACAAAAAAAAAAGGTACCCTAATTACTTTTTTGCCATCGAAAGAAATATTCTCCTCAATAAAATTTAGTTCATCCATATTACAAAAAAGAATGCGTGAACTGGCGTTTCTTAATAAAGGAATTAATTTAGAATTAGTAGATAAAACGACTGCGAAAATTAAAAAATATGAAAATAAATATGATGGTGGAATACTCGAATTTGTTCAGTATATTAATCAAAAAAAACCTATTCTTACCAACAAAAATGAAAAAGTTGTTTTTAAAAAACCAATCTATATTTCATCAAATAAAAACAATGTTCAAGTTGAATGTTCTTTTGAGTGGAATGCGGGTTATTCTGAAGAGGTTTTAGCATTTACAAATAATATTCATCAAAAAGATGGAGGTACACATTTATTAGGATTTAGAAGCGCGTTAACGAGAGTCATAAATAAATATTCTAATGAACATAATAAAAGAAATAAGCTTTCACTCTCAGGTGAAGACATAAAAGAGGGTTTAGTTGTAGTTTTATCTGTTAAGATGCCCGATCCAAAATTTTCATCACAAACAAAAGATAAACTTGTATCATCTGAAATTAGGTTAATAGTGGAGAGCATTATTAATGATAAAGTCTCTTTATGGTTTGATCAAAATCCATCAGCTATTAGAAGTGTGCTTGAAAAAATCACTCAAGCAGCAGTCGCTAGAGATGTTGCTAGAAAAGCTAGAGATAATATTAGGCGAAAAGGCAGCTTTGAAATTACCGGTTTACCTGGAAAATTAGCTGATTGTCAAATATCTAAATGTGAAGGAACAGAACTTTATATTGTAGAGGGTGACTCCGCGGGCGGTTCAGCAAAACAGGGAAGAAATAGAGAATTTCAAGCTGTGTTACCTTTAAGAGGTAAAATACTAAATACTTATGTGAATACAAACGGGAGAGGAAACGGAAATGATCACGAAACAAAAGCTCTTTCTAAAATGATGTCGTCAAGTGAAATTGTAACTTTAATCAATGCCCTTGGAACTGGATCAAAGGACTTTAATATCGACAATTTAAGATATGAAAAAATTGTTATTATGACAGATGCCGATGTTGACGGATCACATATTAGAACTCTACTACTTACGTTTTTTAATAATCATCCATTTAATAAGTTAATTGAAAATGGAAATTTATATCTCGCCCAACCTCCTCTATTTAAAGTTTCTAAAGGAAATAAAATTTCATATATTAAAGATGAAAAGGAATTTGAAGATTTTATTATCAATAACTCAGATAACAAAATAAAAAAAGGTAAGCTTAGCTCAAAAGATTTAAAGAAAATTATGGATTTAGAGAAACAAAAATTCTCAATACAAAGATTTAAAGGATTAGGGGAAATGAACCCAGAAGAACTATGGGAAACTACTTTAAATCC
>MDTB01037391.1_pt1 | contig 11386 bp, 13 predicted proteins | sample 811161 | NCBI WGS metagenome assembly MDTB01 (sample SAMN05326650, study PRJNA326480) | marine metagenome | isolation source: seawater | place: Mediterranean Sea | collected 2009
CCTACGACCCCCTGCGTGTAAAGCAGGTGCTCTAACCAACTGAGCTAAACTCGCGAAGATCAATAGAATATAATAAATTTATATGGAAGACTACTCTCAAGAAACTATTCAGCAAAGAGAAATTCACTCAGTCACTGAAATAAATCAAACAGCAAGTGATTTTTTGAATGAAGCTTTCCCTCCGGTTTGGGTAGCCGGTGAAATTTCAAATTTTAGAGAATACGGTACATCTGGTCATTGGTATTTCTCAATAAAAGATTCTAATTCAGTTCTTAGTTGCACAATGTTCAAATTTCAAAATAATATTTTACGGTTTAAGCCTAAAGAAGGCGACCAAGTAATACTTCAAGGAAAGTTATCGATTTACGCAAAATCAGGAAGATACCAATTGAAAGTAAGCAAAATGGAGCTTGCAGGTTTTGGCGAATTAATGAGAAAGTATGAATTGCTAAAAAATAAACTTTATTCTGAGGGTTTATTTGCAAAGAAAAGTGATGAGGATATTCCAGATATTATTAATAATGTTGCTGTTCTAACTTCAAAACATGGAGCAGCAGTAAGAGATGTTATATCTACACTTGAAAGAAGAGCACCTCACATTAATATCACAATCGTACCTTGTAAAGTGCAAGGTGAAGGCTCAGCAGAATCAATAACAAAGTCACTAGAGAACATCGAACTACATCATGAAAAAAAGCTATATGACGCGGTAATAATATGTAGAGGTGGTGGCTCTATTGAAGATTTATGGAGTTTCAATGATGAAAATTTGTGCAGAAAAATAGCCAGCTGCCCTATTCCAATAATAAGTGGTGTTGGACACGAAACAGATTTTACGCTTACCGATTTTGTTTCAAATTTACGGGCTGCAACTCCAACAGCAGCTGCTGAAATTGTTAGTGAAGGAGCAAGTAATTTGAAAGATTACTTAAACTATTTAAAAGAGAAATTGTTGAAAGAACTGAAAAGTAGTGTTTCTTTAGCTAGGGAGAATGTCTCAACTCTTAAGAGGTTATTACGCTCGCCTAAACAAAGACTTGAAGAACAGTATCAAAGATTAGATCTAGCAACTGATAGGCTGATTGTAAACAATAAATTTAATCTCAATGATAAACGAAGTAATTTTGAAATTATCAAAACACAATTAGAGTCAGTTTCGCCTCTTTCGGGAATTAAAAATAAAAAAAATACAGTAAGAAACCTTTTTGAATCATTATCAGAAAAACAAAAAACAATACTTAGAAATAAAACACAAGATATCAATCTGATGCAAGAGAAACTGGTCGCTCTTAATCCAAGTCAAATCCTAAATAGAGGTTATTCGATTACTTTTAATGAAAAGGGTGATGCGATTGATAGTATAGATAAGCTCGATGAAGGACAAATTGTGACAACTCAGTTAGCTAAAGGTAAGTTTAAATCAAGAGTAGAAAATTAAATATCTGTTGCCTCAATAAGTGACTTGAAAGTCTGAGGAGTTATCAAAGTTTCAACAATCTTATTGTTTTTGATAATGTATGTTGTTGGAACATGTACAGGTATTTCCATACCCCAAACTTCTCTTGGATCACTTGCCATATTATTAAACTCTACTTTGAACTTTTTTGTAAGCCTATTAACCTCTTCAGTTTCAAGGACATCAAATTGATCAAAATGAAACCCGAGTACCACTATATTTGGTTGTTCATTTAATTTATTGAAATAAGGCATTTCTACAATACAAGGTGGGCACCAATCAGCCCAAATATTTAAAACTACTATTTTTTCTTCCAAATCTTTTGAAGATACCCCTCCTCCTTGAGAAAACTGAATATCTTGTTTTGAACAAGAAGCAAGAAAAAATAAAGTTAAAAAAATTAATACTCGCATACTGCCATTATATCTGAGGTCAAGTTTATTAAAGTAAAGCAAAAGATTGATGGTTGAGCTTTATCTGCTTACAATGTGATTTTAGTTAATTTTATATAAAAGGAAAAAATGCCGGCAACAAAAAAAACAACGAAGAAAAAAAAGGTTAAAAATGACAGCTTTTTTGATAAAGCTGGAAATGTATTAAAAGTAATCTGGAGCTATATTTCTACAGGACGTGATTACTTTTGGAAAGGAGTTAGATTTACCCTAGCCACAGGAATATTTTTAATAGTAGTTTTCAATATAATTGGAGCTGCAATAAGTCCTTTATGGAATACAGAAGATAAAATTGATCCTGTAGGTAAAGTAGTAGTCTTCAGCCCAAATGGGGTCGTAGTTGATCAGCCTCCCACACCAGCACCAACAGAATGGTACTCTGAGCTTGATACACTTGGATTTAATTCACAACAACAACCTATCTTCTACCCTTATCAAGACATGCTTGATTTTTTTGAAGATTTTAAAAATGATGACAGAGTATCTGCCATGATATTTGATCCAACAGGTTTGGGTGTAAGCATTGTATACGCTCTGCCAATTGCAAAAAAAATAAAAGAAGCTGTTGACGCAGGTAAAGAGGTAATTATTCGAACTGATTTTATGGTCTCAACTGATTATTTGCTAGCCTCAGCAGGTTCTGAAATTTCTACACCTACCTACTCCATAATAGATATTCAAGGGTTTGGAGGTGCAAGACAATATCTTAAAAATTTCTTTGAAAAATTTCTTATTACTCCAAGAATTTATGCAGCTGGTGATTTTAAGACTGGTCCTGAGTCTTTTCTGAGGGACAGTATGAGTGAAGAAGCTAAAGAAAATCTAGCTTTCTATGAGCCACTATGGAACAAATGGAAAAATTTTGTGATGGAAAATAGAAATGTTGATATGCAATGGGTAGCTGATGAGAGTTTTAAAGATCTTATCAACGGAAAAACTACAACCAAAAAAGCTGGACTTGATTGGGGTCTTGTTGATTTTGTAGAAGAGGATGATGAGTTTGATTCAAGAATGATTGAGAAATTTGGTGCTTCTAAAGATGATGAAGATGAATTAAACCTTATTTATTACAGGCCTTATCTTGCTAGTTTTGATGATGAACTACCATCAAAAAGTAAAAACGAGATTAAAGTAGTTACAGTTGAGGGAACAATTATGGGCGGTGATGTTGTTTTTGGGCAAGCAGGTTCGAAAGGTGTAGTTGCAATGCTTAAAGACGCTCACGAAGATGAAGACACCAAAGCAATTGTACTAAGAGTCAATTCACCAGGCGGAAGTGTCGTAGATTCTGACTACATGAGATGGGAAATTGAAAAAGCCCAGGACAAAGGAATCCCTGTAATCGTTTCTATGGGAACTTTAGCAGCATCAGGTGGTTATTGGATATCTTCACTAGCCGACAAGATATATGCTGAGGCTGATACCATAACTGGTTCAATTGGTGTTTATGGGACATTATTTAGTTTTGAAAAAATTTATGATTGGATGGGTATAAATTATGATGGTTATTCTACAACTAAATATGGTGCATTTGATTTTACTGCAATGGATTGGCCTGAAGAATTTTCTGCAGCTTTCAAAGCAGGCATAGATCAAATCTACGTTGACTTCACAACACAAACTTCAATTGATAGGAATATACCCATTGAAAAAGTAAGGGAAATAGCAAGAGGGAAGGTTTACTCTGGTGAAATGGCACTTGAGATTGGGCTTGTGGACGAAATAGGAACACTACATGATGCTGTTGAATTTGCTGCTCTCGAAGCAGAACTAGAAGACTATAAGATAGATTACGTAACACCACCAGCAGCAGCACCAGTCAATCCATTTGAAATACCGAGTTTAATTAAATCTTACTTTGAAAAAGAAACAGGTTTTAATCTTGAGAATAGAAATATGTATAACAACATAAAAATCTATTGCCTTGAGTGTGATGCTGTAAATTAAGAATAGGTTTTCAAGAAAGAAGCAGCCGACATTTTCGTTGGCTGTTTTTGTTCTGAGTATAAGAATTTATCAAAATCCTGAATCGTGGTTTTTATTGATAGGAAATCCCTTTTTATTCTCGTCGAAAAGAAACTTATTAAGTCTTCTGAGTAATTAAGTTTTAATTTAGATGCAATGAATTTTATACAGTCTTCTACGTCATCATCTGCTATAGAGTAAATTCTATACTGCTTAAATTCCTTAAATCTAGAAATCAGGTCAGGCAAAAAGTTTAAATTATCTGGATGATTCGATGAAGCAAATAATAAGTTTGTAGAAGAATCTTTACATTCATTTATTAAATTAAAAATTTGTACTTCAAGTGTCTCGGAAGTTTTCTCAATATTATCCAGGCAAATTAAATCAAAATTACTTAATTCAGCAAAATAATTTTTTTCCTGATTTAGTGACGCTACATCAATGTATATTATCTTATAGCCTTCTAAATGCTCATTATTAAGGATGCTATTTAACAAAAAGGTTTTACCCTTTCCATTATCAGCAGTTAAAAAAACATTTTGACTAGTTTTGCCATTCAAGAAATTCTCTAATTCTGATTTAAGTAATTTATTTCTTGTAGAAAAAAAGAAATTTTCAAAATTTGCCTCGTAGTCTCTTCCAAAATCAAAAAAAAGTTGTTTTTTACGATTTACATTTTTCATATATTTTTAATTGCGCCCAAGCTTTTCAGAAAATTTTCTGCTTCTTCCATTCCGAGATAACTCTCGTATTCAAGTTCAATTGATTTTTTATTGGCACTTAAAACTCTATAATTTAAAATGTCTGTACTTTCAGATAGTTTAGTGAAGATTTGTTCGATATCATCAATTTCTAAATCTGGTTGGAATGACGCAGTAAATGTCCTTTTTACGATTTCATTATTTACATTTATCACTTCATTTATAGCTTCATTTAAAAGTATTTTTGAAAAATCAAAATTACTATTTATCAGCACATTTGATGTTTTTGGGAAACTATAGCTCCAATTAGTAAGATCAAATCTATCTACAAGCATTAGTAACCAATTATTATTTTCATTTTTTTCTAGTTGGAATAATAATTCCTCAACTTTGTAACCAGTTTCAGGAAATTCCTCAAGATAGTTAAATTCAAGTGCTATATTTTGATTTAGATCTGATAAAAGCTTGGCATTTGATAGTTCGTTTTGAAAATCTTTATTATCGATTATAAAAAAATTGGAATCATTAAAAAATGAGTCATTTGCAGCAATATAAACTATCGTTTTTCCCCTAAAACTGAAAAATGGTACAGAATTTTTAACAAAAAAATCTTCAATACTATCTTTATTAAATTTTAATTCAATCAGTCTTAAGCCGTTGAATTTTTTTATTTGATATCCTATGAAATGCTCGGTAGGAAGAATCTTTATATTTCTATCCAAAATTAAATCTTCATTTACACCATATTTCCTAAATATCCTTCTCTCTGACCCTTGTATAACTTCTTCAATCTCGTTCAATTTGTCATAGCTTTCGTATAGAAAAATAAAATTATCCGAGATCTGTGCATTTAAGTTGAAACTGAAAGACAGAAAGGTCAGTATAATTGCTATAAATTTATGTAATTTCTTAAGAAACATACTTTTAAGATTAATCTATTTTATGACAAAAAATAAAAATATAAATAAATATAAAGACTCAGGCGTAAATATTGACGAAGGCCAAAAATTTGTTGATGACATTAAGAACTTAACTTTAAATTTAAATCCAAAATATTCATTAAGTAATATAGGCGGGTTTTCAGGTTATGTTGAAGTGCCAGATAATATTATAAACCCTGTTTACGCATTAGCATGTGATGGAGTTGGAACAAAAATGCGCATAGCTTTAAAAGCTGATGATTTATCAACGATTGGAATAGATCTTGTTGCAATGTGTGTAAATGATTTAATAGTGAGTGGTGCCAAGCCCATTGCTTTTCTTGACTATTATGGTTGTGCAAATTTAGACCGTAAAAAAGGACAGCAGATCCTGAAGGGTATTCTTGAAGGTTGCTCACAATCTGGATGCGACTTGGTTGGAGGAGAAACTGCTGAAATGCCAGATCATTATAAAGGTGAGAATTTTGACCTCGTGGGCTTTTCAATGGGTGTAAACGATAAAAATAAGATAATAAATGGATCAAAAATAAAAGAAGGGAATGTAATCTTAGGGCTTCCATCATCTGGGTTTCACTCAAATGGATATTCTTTAATTAATAACATCATTGGGAATGCTGCTTCTAATAAATTTCTTGAAAAACTTTTAACACCTACGAAGATTTATGTAAATGAGGTTTTAACGTTATTAGAGAACGTAGAAGTAAATGGTATGGCGCACATCACAGGTGGTGGGTTTGAAGAAAATCTATCAAGAATAAATAATAATTTCACTATGAATATCGATAAAACTAAATGGAATATGCCTCAAATCTTCAGTGAAATACAATCGTTAGGAAATATAGACGATAAAGAAATGTTTAAAGTATTTAATTGCGGGATAGGGTATGTGCTCATACTTACGGAAGATAATGCTGCTAAAGCTAAAGAAATAAATCAAAGCTTGATTGAAATAGGCTTTGTAACAAATGAATCCATAAAATTTAAATTTATATGAGGGTAGTTGTTTTCTTTTCAGGCACTGGTACAAACCTAAAATCTATTCTTGACCATCAAAATGAATATGGTTATGTTGTTTGCTCTTGCTTTACAAATAATCCCAAGGCAGAAGGTTTAATTTTTTGTGAGGAACATAAGGTTAATTGCAAAATAATTGATCATAAAGATTTTAATAATAGAGAAGAGTATGATGGGCTTATAAATTCTTTTCTTGAAAATTTAAATCCAGACCTGATAGTTTTAGCAGGCTACATGAGAATTATGTCAAAATCACTTGTTGATAATTGGGAGGGACAAATTGTAAACATTCACCCCTCTTTATTGCCAAAATATCCTGGATTGCATACACATCAAAGAGCTTTAAAAGCAAAAGACAAGGTTCATGGTTCAACAATACATTTTGTTACAAGTGAGTTAGATGCCGGCCCAATAATTCGGCAAGAGTCTTTTGAAATTGAATCATCTGATACAACAGAGAGTCTAATTAAAAAAGTGAAAAATTTAGAACATAAGATTTACCCAGAAACTATTTCTTTACTACTGAAATAATGAGATTTTTTTTAAGTTTTTTTTTAATCTCTGCTCTTAGTGCAGCAGAGTTTAAAAGTTATGACGCTGAATTTGTTTTTGAAACAAAATTTGGCAACTTTCCACTCAAACGAAATTTTGTTGTTGATGAGAATAAGATAAATACAAAAGTAAGGATGGAGGTCCTTTGGTTTAAATACTCCTTGGATTCAAATTTTCAAATTGAAAACAAGCAAATCATATCGATAGATACAAAGGTTGAAGATCCTTTTAGAGACAAGCCAAAAAAATTTAAAGTAACATTTTCAAAAAAATCTATTAATTCTCAAGAGCTTGGAGATTTTGAGTTTGCAGGTACTGTTCTTGAACAGCTATCGAGTGATGTGCAAGTAAGGCTAAATGCAAAGTACGGTGTGAAAAGCTATCAATTAAAAATATTTGATAATACTAAAGCTAAAATTATTACTAAAAACTATCGGCAATTGGAAAATAAGATTGTTTCTACAAGTTTTGGAGATATTGACACGATAGTAGTAATAGCAGAATCAGATGATGTTGGACCAATAAAATATTTCATTGCTCCTTCACTTGATCATATGATCATTAAAAGTACAGCAACTTTAAAAGATAATGAGGATAGGGTTTTAATTGTTTCAGGAGAACCTAAGTTTTTGGTAAAGTAACTCCGGTTTGTCCTTGATACTTACCTGCCCTGTCTTTATAACTGGTTGCACAAACTTGATCAGATTCAAAAAAAATCATTTGCGCAACACCCTCATTAGCATAAATTTTCGCAGGTAAATTTGTTGTATTAGAAAATTCTAAAGTGACGTGACCTTCCCATTCAGGCTCAAGGGGCGTTACATTAACTATTATTCCACAACGCGCATACGTAGATTTGCCTAAACATAAAGTTAAGACAGATCTAGGAATTTTGAAATATTCTATGGTCCTTGCAAGGGCAAATGAATTTGGTGGAATAATGCATTCTTCTGACTCTACATCAATAAAACTTTTTGGATCAAAACTTTTTGGGTCAACGATGGAAGAATGAGTATTTGTAAAAATTTTAAATTCATTGGAGCATCTAACATCATATCCATAACTTGAGACACCGTATGACACAATTTTTTTGCCCTCAACTTCTCGAATTTGTTTCGTTTCAAAGGGACTAATTAATTGATTATCTTTAGCCTGCTCAATTATCCATTTATCTGATTTAATAGCCATTAATTTATTTCTCTACGACCTTGAATTGCTCTGCCTAATGTTGTGTTATCTACATATTCTAATTCTCCACCCATGGGAACACCATAAGCAATTCTGGAAATAAGCGTTTTGTTTTCATTAAGTTGATCTTTTATGTAGAAGGAGGTTGCATCTCCCTCAATAGTTGGACTTGTTGCAATTATAATTTCGTCTATATCAGATGATTTAACCCTCTCAATCAATTTTGGTATACCAAGATCTTGAGGAGTAACTCCATCAATCGGAGACAACCTTCCCATTAAAACAAAATACTTTCCTTTAAAGCTGCCAGAATTTTCAATTGCTAAAACATCTGTTGGACTTTCAACAACACAAATAAGTTTTTTATCTCGTTTTTCATCTGAACATATATCACACACAACTTCCTCTGTAAGATTTCTACACTCAATACAGTTGCGAATATTTTCTGCAGACTCATTAATTAATTTTGCTAAATTTTTACCTCCCTCCCTGTTCTTTTCCAAAATATGAAACGCCATTCTTTGAGCAGACTTTTCACCAATACCTGGAAGTATTTTGAAAGCTTGTATGAGCTGGTTTAGCAGACTATTTTCATTCTTCATGATCTATGACCGTAATTCTATCCTTATCAACGTCTTCACCAAAATTATTTTTTAAATTTGCTAATAAGTCACTATTAATAATTTCTTTTTTAAATTTTTCTATATCTTTTTTTCTTTGTTGTTCCCATTTAGAGGAGGGAGTATTTTTTGCTTTTTCAGTTGATTTAATTTCAACTTTGTATTCAGGAAAATCTAATCTTTTAAGTGAATCAATAAGGTTTTGAATATTTTCTTTATTTATTCTGTCAGCAAACATTTCAGTGCCTTCAAAGTAAATAGTATCTTTTTCCACTTTTTGTAATTGAAGGTTTGAAAAAAAGGCTCTCGATGGTCCAATTAAGTCAGTTTTGTCAAAAACTTCTAGCCAGTTGTTCGGGGTCAACTTTTTTTCTGCATGTGATGTGTCAATCTTTTCTTCATTTATTGGCTCAGTTATTTCTTCTTTTTTTGGAGTATTGATTTCTTCTGAATTTACTTCAGGTTTAGTAATTTTTACCTCTTTTAATTTAGGTTTTTTTTTTGAGCTAGATTTAGCCTCATCAGAAAAGGTCAAGCATCTAAGAACCGATATATCAAAACAGTCTCTTGTCTTTCCAGTATGCTTTGCATCAACTAATCCATTTGAGAAAAATTGATAGTATAGATGTAAGTCTTGCGTCGAGTGATCTTCACTTAATGTTGAGTGCACAATTTTTTCATGCAAAAAACTAAGTGATCTGTCAAAAAGAATTTCATAATTCACATCTAAAGATTGATATCGCTTTAACTCTTCAACAACGCTCGAAACATCATTATCAAAAACTGCTTCGAATAATTTAGTAGTTGATGATAAATCTAGCACCCCATGTAATTGAGAAATTAATTCTTCCGTGAGATTTCCATCACAATGAGATATGGCCTGATCAGATAATGTCAAAGAGTCACGCACTGATCCTTTAGCTAACTCTACCAACAGTTCTATTGATTTATCATCAGAAGTTACATCTTCCTCTTTAAAAATTTTATTGATGTTACTTTTTATAAGCTCATCAGTTACGAGTTTTAAATTAAATTGCAAACATCTTGAAACTATAGTTTTTGGAATTTTATGCGTCTCAGTAGTCGCCATTATAAATATCACATGACTCGGTGGCTCTTCTAGGGTTTTCAGTAAAGCATTAAAACTTTGCATTGAAAGCATATGAACTTCATCAATCAAATATACTTTGTACTTTCCTTGTGATGGTCGATATTGCACTGAATCGAGTAGCTCTCGCATATCATCAACACCTGTTCTTGACGCAGCGTCAATTTCTATTAAATCAAGATGAGAATTTTTTTGGATTTCTACACAATTTGAACAAACACCACATGGATTTCCACTCTCCTCGTCATAATTCGAACAATTTAAAGCTTTGGCAAAAAGTCTCCCGAGAGTAGTTTTGCCAACACCCCTAGTGCCTGAAAATATATAACCATTATGGAAATTTTTGTTTTTAATAATATTTCGAAGTGCAATGACGGCATTATCCTGTCCGATAACTTCTGAAAATGACTTCGGTCTGTATTTATTTGCAAGTGCCATTAATCGAATTTTTTAAGAGCGTTTTTTATTATTTCATAACTGAACCCTCTATAGGCCAAAAACCTTAAAATCTTCTCTTTTTCTTTAAAATTAATCTCTTTATTCCTTCTTTTTTTATTGAATTGCGTTAAACATTTGTCCTCCCAATCAATGTCTAATGAATGCATGTCATATTTATCTGAGGATATACCTTTTTTTGCTAAATATTGAGAAATATAATTTGGCCCATAACCAGATTCAGCCTTAGACCTTATGAAGGCTGAGGCAAATCTTTTATCATTAAGAAAATTAGAGTTTAACAGTCTTTCAATTACGTCTCTGAGATCGCTAGAGTCTGGATTGAATTTTCTTAACTTGTTTTTTAATTCACTGACAGAATGTTCTCTTCTTGAGATTATATCAAGTGATTTATTCCATAATTCTGATGCGTTCAATCACTTAATTATAAGGCACAACTCTTGACTTGCCACCTGATCTCACAATTCTCACTTTATCATCTGGTCTAAAAGAGTAATCCACATCTTCTGGCATTTCCTGGACAATAGATATCTCTCTTTCATTAGAGTCAAGTCTAATTATTATTTCAACACCGGGTTTTCTTGTTAAGTTCTCACTTACATTTTGTCCTACTACAGAACCAACTGCTGTTCCAACAACTGCTCCAACCTCTTGAGTAGTTTCATCATCATCTCCACCAATATTTGAACCTAAAATTGCTCCAAGGACAGATCCAAAAATATTACCACTACCTCTATCGCCTTCAATAGTTACATTTCTAATTGAAACAACTACACCTGATTGAACATATTGGCTTTTTGCAGCCGAATCTCTTGAGACCACATCTGGAGAAAAACCACCAGTTGCACAACCACCAAGAGCTAGTAAGGATAAAAGAACTATTGTTTGTAATTTATTATTCATACTTATCAGACTCCATTAATAATGGAAAAG
>MDTB01074526.1_pt1 | contig 11385 bp, 13 predicted proteins | sample 811161 | NCBI WGS metagenome assembly MDTB01 (sample SAMN05326650, study PRJNA326480) | marine metagenome | isolation source: seawater | place: Mediterranean Sea | collected 2009
ATGCTTGGTAATTAAAGTAAGATAAATTGAAGCTATAAACAAAAAAATGTAAAGTAAATCGATTCTGTAAACACCTTCAACAGCGTTTAAGGGCATGAAGAGGATGACAAGACTGCTAATGAATAAACTTAATAATTGATTATTCTTGATCTGACGAGAGATTAGATATATAAAAACTGGTATCATTGAGCCTAATAATAGATTAATAAAACCTAATAACAGCTCATAATTATCAGTAAACTTAGAAAGAAAAAGAACTAAGTATGAGTAAAGTTTATAATAATTATATGTTTCATTATTAAATACTCTTTCCATTATATCTGTATTTGCCAGTGGTTGACTGAAGCTCAAATCATGTAATAGTGCCTTAAATATAAATGATATGAAAAACAGTAAGTAACAAATATTTATAGTTTTGATATTAGAAAATAAATCTTCAAATCTATACTTTCTATATAGATAGCACTGTAAAAATGTAATGAACACAAAGATAAAAAGTATTTTTATATATCCTTGAGTTGACGCATCAAGTAAAAATATTTTTCCATTATAGATCTCTGGGCTCACAGATATAGAATTGATGTATTCTAGGAATAAAATTAGAGAGATTAATATTGATATAAATATTGTAAAATCAGATAATAAAACTCTAATAATATTTTTCATTAGTTATATTTTATAGTAAAAACTGTATAATGTAACTATGCTTGTTTCAATAATCATACCGTGTTTCAACGAAATACATACACTTGATCAAATTATCGATCTAGTTAATAATCAAAAAAATATTAATAAAGAAATCATTTTAATTGATGATTATTCAAATGATGGTACTAGAGAACTTATAGAGAAAAAAATTCATAAAAAAGTAAATAAGGTTATCTATCATCAAAAAAATATGGGTAAAGGTGCAGCAATAAGGTCAGGAATAAAAGATTGCTCTGGAGATATTATATTAATACAAGATGCTGATTTAGAATACAATCCTGATAATTATTCTATACTTCTTAAACCAATTATTGATAACCATGCTGACGTAGTATATGGATCACGTTTTATGGGACCAGGACCAAACAGAGCTCTTTATTTTTGGAATCGTATTGGAAATAAAGTAGTTACTACACTCTGTAATATTTGTAATAATCTAACTCTAACTGATATGGAAACCTGTTATAAGGTTTTTAGAAAAGAATTTGTCAGTAAAGTCTCATTAGAGGAGAATAAATTTGGAATTGAACCAGAACTAACAATTAAGTTTGCAAAACAGGGTGCAAGAATTTATGAGGTTGGTATTGATTATTATGGTCGACAGATTAATGAAGGTAAGAAAATAACATGGAAAGATGGTATTGCTGCTATTTACCATATACTAAAATACTCGTTTTTTAAGGAAATAAAATGACAATAAATATGAATAAGATTATCACCATAACATTAGCTATTATTTTATTTGGATGTAGTAATCATGATACTAAATTTGAAAGTTGTGCAGACACAATGTTCATTCTCACTAATGAATTAATGAAACAAAGAATGCCTGCTGAAGCTAAACCTACAAAAGAAATAGAAGAATTCAATGCATATTCATATGTAAAAAAGAAGGAATATAATTTTTATAATGCTCTTATTAAAATATGTGAGCTGCAGTATTCTGAAAATCCTGAAAAATTTAATTCAAAGTATGAATAAGTTACTATCTGTAACTTTGCTAATTCTTCTATCTGGTTGTGTATCGCTAATTAAGAAACATAACATAGATTCTGGGCTTGATAGATACGTTTATGAGTGTAATTCGGTAAGGTCTAAATGTTTGCAAAAAATTGCTGAACACTGCCAAAGTAATAAGTTTGAAATTATTAAGGAAGAAGAAATACGTAAAAAAAGTATGAATACCACTGGTATGGCTGGCGTAAGCTATAAAATATCTATAATATTTAGCTGTTCATAGAAAAATAAAAATCAAACAACTTTAAAACTAACCCAAAATATTGATATGATGAAGTATTAATGAATTTAAGGATTAAATTATGAATATGTTTAAAATGATAGAAAAAGGTCTTCTTGGTATCATTGCAGCGCTTACACTCATTGCAACTCTTCAAGAAATTATTTCTATATATAATATAGGATCTGTGGGTTTGCCTGATTTACTACTACTTTTTATTTATGCTGAGGTACTAGGTATGATTGGTGTATTTTATAAGGGTAATAAAATACCAATAACTTTACCCTTATTTATAGCAATGACAGCATTATCGAGATTGATCATTCTACAAGGAAAAGGCATGGATCCTAGTGCTTTAGTGTATGAAGCTGGCGCAATTGTATTAATTGCACTTGCTTGTTTAATAATAAGATATAGACCGCCAACTCAACAAGATACTGAATAAAACAGAAATTTCAGGAGAATAAAATATGGATATGGATATTACAATTTTTTACTCAATTATTCTAACAACATTTATGTTGATATTAGCTTTTAGAGTAATAGATTTAAGAAAAAGTCCAGTTACTAAGTTCCTACATTTAGATGATCGAGTAGTTGATGAAGAAACTTTACATCGTGCAGTGAGAGGACATGGTAATCTAATTGAATATGCTCCATTATTTTTAATTTTGATGTTAGTTATGGAAATAAAAGGTTTGGATTCTACCTACCTACATATCAGTGGAGTGGTCTTTACAGTTGGAAGACTAATGCATGGGATAGTATTTTCTTTCATGAAACCTAATTTACTTTTAAGAGTCGGAGGAATGATCCTAACTTTCATGGGCTTTATAATTTTGATAATACTCTCTATATATTCATTTAATTAATTCAATTGTACTTATCTGGGTTTAAGGTACATGCGATATAAAGAATAAAGAAAGACTACTAAACCGATAGATACAACATTCATATTATTAAAATATTGACCCGCAAGTCCAAGGATCATGCCTGTTAAAATTAGTATTAGATTATAATCAGAGACTTTCATTTCCTAATTATATCTTAACTAGATTACAGAGTATGCTTTTTTTGAAAGAAAAATTAATCTAATAAAGTTTTAATACCAATCAATAATATAATCAGTGCTACAACATATTGTGAAACTGCTGCAGCCAGAAATGAAAACAAGATTAAAATCATACCTTTTGTTTTACTGCTCATAATTATTCAACTACTTTTGAGTATTTGTTATCCAAACTGTTTGATATGGTTCTAATTTCAAACTTGAAGATAGGTCATTAATTAGCTCGCCGCTTATTAAATCAAACCAGCTGTCAAACCCAATCAGATTTATATCAATTAATGAAAATTCTTTGGTTTTATTTGTAATATTTGATATGCAAAAGATACTCTGTCGTTTATCTAAACTTTGTCTCCAAATACCATATAAATCTTTACCTAAGTGTAAAGTAAACTGTACAGCATTAGGATGGAAAGCTTTTTGTTTTTTTCTTAAGACTAACAATTTAGAAATAGAACCATGCACTCTATTAGTAATACTACCATCTGTTGTTAATTCATTATATATAGATATCTTTTCGTAAATATGCCTATTTAGACTTCGATTATGTTTTGTCTGGTTAAAAAGCTCATAATCATTTTCTGTTCCAAGCAAGCTATGTATATAAAATGCAGGTACACCTTCTAATGACATCATTATTGCATGAATACATATAAACCTATCTAACTGTAACTCATCAGTATCATAAAATGTTTGATTAACTGCATTCAGCAATGAAATGTTAAGCTCATAAGGACTATCTTCTCCATTTTGATTGGTCCTATAAGAAACTTTACCTCCATTTTTCTGCATAAGCTCAATAAGTTCTTGAATTTCTCGACTACTTAAAAAGTCTTCAGCAGGTCGCAGACCAATACCATCATGAGAAGCAATAAAATTTAGATAAGACGTACCAAGTTGCGATGGAGGCATACTCATCGTAAGCTTTTCAATATTCGATGAATTTCCACTCAAAATTGTATATAGCAAAATAGGAGGTAAAGAGAAATTATAAATCCATTGCGCCTCATTAGCATTGCCAAAATATGAAACATTTTCACGGGCAGGTGTATTTGTCTCAGTAACTAAAATAGATTTCTTACATAGATATTCCATTATTGTTCTAAAAAGTCTAATTAATTCATGGGTTTCCTCTAGATTTATACACTTTGTCCCTATTTTCTTCCATAGAAATGCTACAGCATCAAAACGAAACACTGTTATATTTTGATTAATATGATATGAAAGTATCTCGATAAATTCATAGAGGATATCAGGATTAGAAAAATTATAATCTATCTGATCTTTGCTGAAAGTACACCATAAAAATTTATCACCTTCATTTGTTAAGAACTTTTGCAAAAGTTCATTAGTTCTTGGTCTAACAACTTCAGAAGTGTCAAAAGTATTATCAAAACTAAGAAAATAGTTGCTACCCTTTCCTTTGCCGCTTAGAAAGTTTTTAAACCATTCACTTTTTGAAGATCCATGATTAATAACTATGTCTGACATAACAGAAAATTTTTTAGAGATATTATTTATATTCTCCCAATCACCATAATTTTTATCAACATTATAATAATCAGTTACAGCAAAACCATCATCTGAGCTAGATGGAAAAAATGGTAAAATATGAACGATACTAATAATGTCTTTACAATAATCATTGAGAAATTGTTCTAGAGTAAATAACGGCTTATCATCTTTATGCACAATACTATTAGCATAGGTTATTAGTACAACAGTGTTTTCTGACCATCTATCCTTTATATATTGGTCAGTTTTCGGAGCTTTATCCAGTAAGGATATAATTTTGCTTTGACATTCATCAAGATCTTTTTTAGACAAGTTCGCACTATAAATAGTTGTCAAATGCTTAGAAATTTTACTTACAAGAGTTTTGTCATTGTTTAGGTCCGTTGCTGTCATTTATTTATAATTCTCTATCTTTTTCAACAGCTTTTAATAAATCATCTGTAACTGATGGTGACGCATTTTGGACTCTATTCCAATTTGGGATTAATGGGTTTTCATTTGGGTTATCCAAGAATTGCTTACCCGCAATAATAATGTTATTAGCAAACAATTCAATAGCAATCTCCTCATCATTAATATTCAGATCAAGACCATTAATTTTTGCATCATTATTGTATGTCTCTAGTAGATCTAAAGCTGTTCTGTAATAAGTTGCTTTCATAGTTCTAAGTGTATTATATGTAAAAGTATCACCTTGTGCAGCTAACTTTCTAATAAATGTTTTAGCAATATCAATAGACATTCTTGAGAGACCCTTAGTGTCATCCTCTTTTGATAATAGCTGATGTTTATGATCATATGCTTTTGCAATATCAACTTGGCAAATTCTGTTATAAGCCTGATTTCTCTGCATCTCAGATAAAAGTCCTATTTCTAATCCCCAATCACTCGGAATTCGTATTTCTTTTAATAACCTGCTTTTAAAAGAGAATTCTCCTGCAAGTGGATAGCGAAATACATCGATAAACTCAATATAATCCCTATGACCTAGGACCTTCTTGAATGTCTTTAACAATGGTGTAACTAATAATCGAGTAACTCTTCCATTTAGTTTTTTACCATCAACGCGTGGATAATATCCTTTACAAAACTCATAATCGAAAACTGGATTAGATACCGGATATACTAATCTCGCTAATAATTCTCTATCATAAGTTAAAATATCACAATCATGTAAAGCTATAGATTTAGCTTGATCTCTTGCAAGAACGTAACCCATACAATACCAAACATTCTTACCTTTCCCTTTCTCTTTCGGAGCCAGATGGAGTCTGCTTAGATTTTTATCAATCTTCGATAAATTATTTCCGTCATTCCATAAAATTGAATGTGGCTGTTTCAATGCTGAAAAGAATTTTTTAGCATTTATAAATTGACTTTTATTAGCTTTATCTAGTCCGATTATAATATGATTTAAGTATTTTACCTTGCTCAAAATTTTTATTATCTTTCCAAGAGCTGGACCCTCAATCTCAGAATATAAGCAAGGTAAAATCAACTCTATAGGTCTATCTTTAGAGAAGACTATTAATTCTTTCTCAAGATCTTCTATTGATCTATTTGAAATATTATGTAGTGTACTTATCACTCCATTTTGATGAAAATCTGCCATTAATTCGCTCCTATTTTAGTAAATACATTTTCTAAACATTCAAACCAACCCTCTGGAGCTTCATTTCTACTTATAATTAAGTCATTAGATAATTCCGAAAAAGATATTTTTTTATTACCAGTTGATTTTACAATACAACGATAATCAGCTGCTTTTAACATAGCTATATCATTACTACTATCACCTATTGCAATACTTATAAACTCTTTATCTGGATATATATTCTTAAACTCGTTTATTAGTGTTAACATACTTCTGCCTTTATCAAAATCAGAACATAAGTGAAAAAATCTTGCGCCCCTGATTATTTTCATATTAATTTTTTTTAGTAAATCACTCAATATCATTAACCTCTCTTCAGTCGACCTCCATACAAATAACATAGAGAATACCCTCTTAGATGCAAGAATTAGTCCAGCTGGTTCTAAATTTGACAATTTTATTCGCTCATCATGACTTAATTCGTCAAAAAATTGTATTTCATCTTTAAAATCCTCACAAATTTGATCAATATTCTGGCGTATCGTTGATAGTTTTGATGCTTCGTAGATAGTATGATATTCATTAGCATAAGGGGTTAATTCAAGATTTTTAGGTAAATATACGCCACCGCCAGTTTCACAAATTATTGGTAGCTGTATATTTTGTTCGTAAAGGAAGTTATCTATTTCAACAAAAGTCTTACTAGAATTAAAAATTATAAAATGTCCTAACTCAATGAGCTCTCTGGTAATATCAAGATTTTTACCAAATGAGAAGTTATCATTATTAAGGAATGTTCCATCTAGATCGGTAAATATAAGAGCTGATTTTTTTAGCATAGGAAGATTATTAGTCATATTCATCAATTTTACACTAATTCATTTATTTTTATTAGTGTCATAATAAATATTTAATATTAGATGAGGTAGTGTCAAACATGCTAAGAGAATGAATACATATTTAACGATAATGATATCAAATGTATACTTGCCATATATTTGGAGCCCAAGCAAAACTAAACTAGTGAAAAAAATAGAACTAATAATGATAATATTCAAATACTTTCGAGTATCATATTTTTTTGGAATAAGACTTTCATGATAAATTGAATGTATATAATGTCTGATGGAGTGATGAAAACAGAAAAATAAAATGAAAGATATTAGTGGAGGCAAAATTATAAAGTTTATAATAAGGATTGTATAAATTAGAGATCTCTTAATTCCATTATAATAAAGAGCAATAAATAATAATAAAAAATAAAAAAAATAAATATAAGCACCAATATTTACAATATCAATATCTAAATCTATTATTTGTTGAAATATATTGAAAACATCTTGTGTGTGAAATAAGATTGGTAAAAATACTGGCATAGATCCTATCATGAATATTTGAAAAATTTTCATATTTTGGTATTCTAGATGATTCTGCTCTTCAATGCCAAAATGGAAAATAGAAATAATTAAAAAAAACAGTAAAGCTATCAATGGAAATAGAAACCAAATAGCAAGATAAATTAGTGATAACAATATATAGCCAATAGTAAAATAGTATATCCAGTTTTTACTATTTCTAAATAATCTCTCTGCAATAGAATAATCAAAAAAACCGTGTGGTATCCCTATTATAGTTACTGTAGTTAATAATAAGTAATATTGAAAATAATATGTGAGGCTGTCTGGATTGATTAATGTGATGATAATAAACAATAAGCTCAGAATCATCAATAAACTTGATTGTAGTCTATTATATTTTTCGATTAATAAGAGATTTAATTGCATATTTTATAAAGATTATTTTTGGCATGTTAATAACTATTTTAGAATATCAAATATTGATGGGATGTCTGATAAAAACCTTATTATTGTTTGATGATTATTTGATGAAAACATTTTAAAAATAATATTTTTAGCCTTTTTTGGTTCATTTTTTATAATTCTCAACAATATGCTATCCATTATTCTTAGTATTTTAGATTTAGTTGTGAGAAGTGGATTTTTTGCGCCTAAATTTTTAATTCTTCTAACAAGATATTCGGATTGTTTTTGGATGTTTAAAAATGTGTAACCTGTAGATGCTCTAGTAGCCCCTGATCTAATTCCAATTTTATGAACATTTTTCATTTTGTCTACATTTGGTAATTTAGGCGTCATGGGTATTACTCCATATTCAGATCTAATTAGAGTATATTGGCCAATTATCCTCTTAATGTAAGATTCTAAATTATGTTTAAGTTCATCGGTTGTCTTTATTATAGGAGTAAAGAATGTATATTCGACTAAACAACCTCCATCTTTGAATGGTATAACATAATAAAAACTAAATTCATCATCTCCTGTAAAATCCATTAATTTAGGCAAGACTTCAACGGTGCTATTGGGATTGATGAAAAAACCTAAAAAAACCTGATACATTGGGTATTCTATGTTATCTGGTCTACTATCATAAACCTCTTGAGCTACGAAGGTATTATTATTTGACTTAATTTGTATATTGTTATCTTCATGCATAAGATCATTAACAGGACTGTCAAAAAATATGTCAATATTTTTACACTTTTCAATTTTATCAAATATATATTCATCAAAAATATTCGAATCAATAGATTTATAACTATAATTGTTACAATTTAGTTTTACAGTAGATAAATTATTTAAACAATACATATTTCTCAGTGAATTATTTTCAAGATCTGTAAAAGGGTGATCATATACATCCCAATAAGACCATGTTTTTCTTACTCTATTATTTTTGCTACCAGACTCTAAAATACAAACATCTATATTAGTATCTAGAAGTCTATAGGCAAGACTTAGACCTGAACATCCTGCCCCTATTATTATGATATTATATTTTTTCATTTGTAAAAGGTAGACCTTTGATAGCTTTATGTAATTGTGAATCATGTTTAGTTCTTCTAAATGAAAACAGATGCATAAAAATAAATTCAAAAGAACATGATATAAAAATAAGAAACTTTTCAAGCTTTGTAGTATTGATCTTTGTTAATAAAAATATTCTTTTATTCTTTTTTATCTTCTTACCAATTGCTTCATATAATCTTAATGCTAGAAGTATTGAAAATCTAGATTTGAAAGGTATATCTTTTACTGCCTTTAGAGCGCTATCATAATATTTCTCTGACAAGGCTAATAGTTCATTTATATACTCAAAAACTACCTCATTATCAATCTTTGAATTATATTCATAAAGCATACTCTTGGGTATATATACTCTACCATTGAGTACATCCTCACTAATGTCTCTACATATATTTGTCAGCTGCATGGCAATACCTAAATCTATTGCATGATATTTATGCTCAGGATTTTTAACGTCTAGAAGCTCACACATTAATAATCCGACACAACCAGCTACTCGATATGAATACTGAATTAATTCATCAGTATTATTAAATCTTTTAAAATTTCTGTCTGAATCAATACCTATCTTTAATTGTTTTATAACATCCTCATTCAGATGAAGATGTTTAATTTCTGGTTGTAATTTATGATAATTATCATCCAAATTTAAATCCACAATATCATCATATAATCTACAAAAAGCATAAACTTCTAAAACTTTATTTTTAATAGCAGCTGGCAAAAAAGCAGATGCTAAATAAAATGTTTTGCTATTACTTTTTATAATAGATATGTTTTTAACTAATGCCATAGTCTTTTAGTATAAGCTTTTCTGTTGCTTTTGCAGTAGATATAACACCAGGTACACCAGCACCTGGATGAGTGCTTGCGCCAACAAAGTATAAATTATCATATTCAGGTGCTTTATTTGAATATCTAAAGTAAGCAGATTGTCTGAATATTGGTTGAATACCAAAACCGCTACCAGCAAATGTATTTAGTTCATCTTCAAAATATTTAGGTGTGATATAAAATGAATCTACCAAATTCTTTTTGAGATTTGGAAGCGCATACTCTTCTAAAATATCAAATACTATATTTTTGAATTTATCTCCATAATCATTCCAATTAATATTACTTAAATTATTTGGTACAGGGGCAAGCACATAGAAAGAATCAGAATCAAACTGCTGTCCTTTGATATCGGTTGCCATTGGACGGTGCAAATATAAGCTAGGGTCATCAATCATCACTTTTTTATCAAATATATCTGTTAATAGCTCTTTATGCCTTTTATTAAAGATTATTGTATGATGTTGTACTTGATCATATATTTTTTTTGTTGAGAAATAAATTACAAATAAACTCATAGAGTGTTTCAGAATTGATGGTTTATTAGATATTTTTGAAGGTTTTTTATGTAAAACTTTTTCATAAAACATACTTGGATCAGCATTTGAAATTACTAAATCTGCATCAAAAGATCCATTATTTGTCTGTAATTTATTTATTCTATTATTATTAATAATAACCTGAATTACCTCTGTATTCTTGAGACACTCAACTCCAATTTCATCAAGAAGTCTCTCAAGAGAATTAACAATTGATCTAGTTCCACCCTCAGCATAATAAACACCCCATTTCCACTCTAAGTATTGAATCAAAAGATAGATCGATGTCGTTGTATAAGGATTTCCACCTACTAGCAAAGGATGCATGCTCAGAGCTTTTGTTAAGTTTTCATTTTTCATAAATTTTTCAACTGAGGAATTAACAGATTGATAAAATTTAATTCTCATTAATTCAGGTAGATATGGAATCATACTCCCTATGGATTCAAAAGGCTTGTCTGATAGTTCTGTAAAAGCTGTCTTAAATATTCTCTTAGAATGCTTGAGTAGAGAAATATAGCCTTTAGCATCATCATAAGAATATTTCTTTTTTATAGAGCGAAGCATTGATAGTAAATTATCACCATAATCGAAATAACTCTTATCTGAGAATATAAATCTATAAAATGGACTTACTTTAATTAAATTATAGTAATCACGACTATCTTTGCCATGCATTTGAAACAATTCATCGATTAAGTGTGGAGCTGTGATTACTGTTGGCCCAGCATCATAGTTAAAGCCATTGTGAGTGAAAGTTCTCGCTCTCCCTCCAAAATCACTTTGTTTTTCCAAGAGCTTAACATCAAAGTTATGTTTTTTTAGACGAGAAGCTATTGCTAACCCGCCAAAGCCGGAACCTATCACAATAGCTTTTTTCATAATAGTGAAATGTCACAAGGGGCTTTACGCCCCCTGTGATCATTAATTATATTTATGCAGTTTTTGCTGAATCTTGAACAGCTGCTGACCAAATAAACACACCAAATGCAATTTTGTTTACAAAG
>MDTB01171858.1_pt1 | contig 11385 bp, 19 predicted proteins | sample 811161 | NCBI WGS metagenome assembly MDTB01 (sample SAMN05326650, study PRJNA326480) | marine metagenome | isolation source: seawater | place: Mediterranean Sea | collected 2009
GATATGTTTTTAAATCGCAAAGGCGGTGCTAATCGCGGCGACCCAGGTTATGTTGCATTTACTAATAATATGAAAAATATTTTTGATACTTACAAAACAGCATTACCTGAAGACTTTGAAGGATATTATAAAGGTGATTTATTATATTATAGTACTCCGCCTATTAATAGCGATGGATACTTTGAATTTACACCAAACATTGTAACCTATCAAGTTAAACAAGATTCTGCTCTAGGTGCAAAAATTAAAGCATCTACAACAGGAGTTGTTGTACATAGAGTGTTAGATGATAAAGGAACCGAAGTTCCTGTTACTGTTGACCTTAACCAAGTTTTCTTAGGTGACGATGTATTTGTATTTCCTCCGCAATCAGTCCAAAAGCCTGCTACAATAGATGATAGTAAGATTAACAAAATGAAAGAAATGATTTCAAGAGATGGACCTGCTTTAGATGAACTACTAGACGAAGCATATCTTACACAAATGCAAATGAAAGACTTACCAAAAATAATATATAAGTATTGTAACGGCAAAGTTGATACAGGATTTAGTAACTTAGGCGAAGACTTTTTTAAATGGTTGCCTGGTAGTGGAGTAAGTGGCAAGAAACAAGGAAAGATTTTAGAACATGTAAAGACTCATACAAAAGGATGGGAAAGTATGTGGGCAATAATGAAAGGGTTGATTGCAGTTAAGGATGATATTATACAACAGTTCGATAACCTTGATCAAGATGTTATAGCAACAATAGGCAAAAACAGAGGCGGAGAAGGCTACGTGTTAGCAACCAAAGGCGGCGATATGAAACTTGTTAACAGAGGCCCTGGCGGATTTACAGCGGCAAATAGAGCCGTACAACGATAAGGAGTTAAAATGGAAAAGAAAACAGAAGCCCAACAAATAAGAGAACTGGGCGATAGATTAATGAAAATACACGAAGGTCCCTTCGACGATGATAATTTTGGTTTAGGAGACCATGGTCGCGAACTAGATCAAGACGATACAGGTGACGGCAAAGGTTATGATAAAGAGCCTATGTTTGATCAATTAGGAAAAATAATTGATACTCAAACAGGCGATGCTCCTATTACAACAGTAACAACTGATGATAACAAAGAGATTCAAATATCACCTAGTCAAGCAAAAACGTTACGTATGTTTGCTACAGCTGAAGGTATTAAATCAAATATAAGAGCACAATTTCAAAGAGATATTCAACACAGTCGAGGATTAATTGACTTTGCAGATATCAACGATTCAAATGAAATGGGCAATATGTTCATTAAGAAATATCTATAGTGATTAAGAATTTAAAAGACTTGATTATAATGATGCTAGTAGTAGGAGTATTATCTTTACTAGGTGTTATTATTATAGGTGACTACTATGTCGCACTACAAGAAAACAGACCTGTAGACGAGAGTGTAATTACTCTTATGAAGATGGCACTTACAGGACTAATAGGTATTATAGCAGGATATATAGGTAGTAAATAAAATGATGGAATTTCTAAAAGAAGAGATTTACGAAGCACGTATGCTACGAGATGACGGCAATGCTAGGTTATTAACTTATACTGACTGTTGCCAAAGACTCTACTTGGTACTCCTTTGTCTTGAATTAATGAGACATTTTCCAAAATACAGTGATGTAGTAAAAAGATATGCTGGTAATACAACTGATAGAAATAACTATAATATATTCCGTATGTTTAGTACAGACTTACATAATTTTATGTACTTTGTAAACGGTGATGATGCAGCTATGGATAAACTAAAAGATCCAGACGCAGCTAAAACGTTAAGATCTAAAACACGTTTACCAATAATGGCTATTAATAGATATCTAATACAACTATCTAATAACTCACAACCAAGTAGTCCAAGCGATCTTTTTATTAAATTAGAAACAGCACTAAACATAAAGAATACAGACTATAAAAATATTAGACGTCTTATTACTAATATGAAAAGTTTATCAAAGATTGAAAGAGAAAATTCTACAACTAAATTATTATTTGCAGTAAGAGCAAAGTTAAGGTCAAGTGATATAATATCTGACTTTGAAAAATTTGTAAAAGACAAAGGACTAGAAACAAGAGATGTTAAAGACAACGAACCTACTGTAAGTACACCAGACTTAGGTTCGGGTAAATCTGCACTACAATATTATAGACTACTTGTTGGCGCTGGCAACTTAATACAAGCAAAACGTTTCTTAGACTTAGCTCAATCAAGACAGTCTATTCCTAGTACCTTCTTAGATGGTTATATGCCTATTATTAAAATGGTAGATGATATAGTGTCAGCAGGTCCTACATACGTACAAAATCTAAGAGTACTACATCAACGAGCTAAAAAACAAAGAAAATAGCCCGTATTGCCCCTCTTTTCTTCCAAATGACTAAATACTAGTAACAATACTCACTGAGCGTGAGATTGTCCATTTAAGAGAACATAAGGAGATAAAAAATGGCATCAGTAACAAAAGTAAATCCAGTAGTAGCAAACGCTATTGGCGAAATCCGTAACATCGGTAAAGACATCACAATGCTCGCAGTTGATTGGGACGTTGATGCAGACGCATCAAGAGACGCAATGGAAGCTGTACACAACGCAATTATGGGAAGAGCAACTATCTTAGCCGCAGGCGCTGTGTATGACACAGGTACAAAACAAGACTTCATCCTAGAAGGTTTGTTCCCTGGATCAGAGTTCAAATCACAAGACGAAACAGTAACAGGTACATTTGAAGCTGCTTTAGTTGAAGATATCATCAACTTAGCTACAGTTGACTCAGTTAACTTTGCATCTGGAACAGTTGCAGTAACTAAGAAAACTACTCTAAAATTTGCTTAATTGCTAATTTACAAGTAATATTAAAGAGCTCACATTTATGTGGGCTCTTTTTTTATGTCTGTAAATACAGTATGAAAGTAATTTTGACAACTCTAGTAGATATAACTGAAACTAACGCTCGCAGAGGCGATGATAAGTTTAAGTTAAGTCAACAAGCAAATTACATGACTACGATTCAAACAGCAGGTCTTCGTATTAATCCTAATCCAATATTACTAGAAGATAAGACAAGTAAATTAGATAATCTAGGATTTGGTACAGCATTTAAAGGACAACAGCGTTATTGGGTATTCAAGTTTGATTTTGAGACAGAAGCTGGGTTGAATCAACAATTATTAGAAAACGATTTTGATTTAGTGCCAGTGCTTTCTGGACTAAATGAAACAGTAAACTTTAGAAATAGTGTGTTCCGTACTACAGATAAACAACAAAAGAATATAATATTTGAGCTAGAAAAATAATATGAATACTTTATCTTTCAACACTCATGTAATAAATACTAATGTTAAAGAGGAACTAACTTTAACTAGGCTATTTTATACCACACACTTAAGGCTAACTGCGAGTTTACTTAATATAAGGAAAGATTTATAAAATGGCTACTGCCCTCGAAAAAAAGAATTTAGAAGCACATGTTGACCTTTGTCAACAGCGTTACGAGAACCTTGAAGGTCGTCTTACTAAGATCGAAGAGAAGGTAGAACATATACATCACGATATTACACACGGTAATAAAACAATGATTAAAGTGATGTTTGGCGCAACAGCTACTATTATTACTGGATTAGCATCAACTATAATTATTGTAATAACTAACTTTCCAGCTTCCTAAAAATACTACATACCCTTAAAATTTAATAAATAACTGTATGCTACTAAGACAGATCACATCTAACGACCAAATTGAAGAGGGTCTTACTTGGGCTAGATCCGGTGCGAACGTTGTTCGTAAATATAGATGTATGGGCGGCATGAGACACGGTCGTATCGTTGCTACTCCGGGACAATGCTATGCTAGAATAGATCCTAAGAAGCGAGCTAATCTTAAACGTATGAAAGCACGTTTAGGTAAAAGGCTTATTAGGAAAACTAAAAGAACTAAGAGAACTAATCCTGCAAGCAAAAGAGTACAGGCTATGAATAAATCGACACGTAGGAAGAAGTAAATGTTTTTAAGACAAATAACAACAAATACTAATGAAGGTATATTCGACATTTTTAAAAGTAAAAATGAATTAAAAGATAGTCCTGAATTTAAAGGCTGGTTGAAAATTTATCTTAAAAATCCAGACGTTGCGGCAATGCATGCAAAGCATAAAGAGTTTTTACAATATTATAACGAAAATATTAAAGAAAATATGGTTTGGTCTCGTCAAGGCGGCAAGCAAGTAAGAAAATATAGATGCACAAGTGGAGTACGTAAGGGACGAGTAATGGCTTCTCCAGCATCTTGTAACAAGCCACTTGATGTCTCTAAAGGACAGACACTTAAAAAAACTAAATCTTCTAAAGCAGGTAAAGTAAACATGACTGGTATTAGAACTAGGAAACAAAATCCTAGGTCTAGACGATTAAAAGTTATAAATAAACCAACTAACCAAAAACGTGGAGGTAGAATATAATGAAAATTAGAGAAATTACAGAAAATGTTATGCCTACCATACAAACAAAAACAGTTACACAAGCAGTTATGCCAGACGGGTCAGTATCAGATTTAGATACGGACGCAGGCAATAAGTCTACTGGTACTTTGTTCCAGGACAAAGAAGGAAATATAGGAATCGCTGAACCAGGCAAACCATTAGAGCCTGGACAAACTCCTGCAGATAGCAACTTAGTTGCAGATCCAAAAAAGTTAAAAATGACTATGGACAAGCAAACAAAAGATGCAGAAATTAAAGCAAAGCAAAATCAGCAAAAACAACCACAAGGTTCAACCGGCACCACCGGTACAGTATAATGAAAATTTCAGATTTAATTCAGGGTACATTTACTACTAACGAAGAAGCAGAAATGATGAAAGAAATTGATGAAGCTAGTCCAATTGAAGGATTTACAGAAAGACAACAAGTCATTATCGAACAATTAGTTCGTAAGAGTTTGGTAAGTAAATTTAAGATGGGCTCAACTGTAATGGTGGTTAAAAATGGCGGAAGTACCTAAAAATACTCAAATAATACAAGAACTATCTGATCTAATTAATAGAAGTATAGATATTGCTGACTTTCCTTACAAGAAAGGCAACAGTATACGTATAGGTAGTTACGCTATAAGAAAGAAGAAAAGTGCCTATATTGTTATAGATTGTAGTACTAATAAGATTGTTGAACAGTTATTTTCTCAAACGGCGGCAGTAGCACTTGCTAAGAAATTAGCTAAAGATGATATGCATAGTCAGACTGAAATAATGCGGTTAGACCAGCAGTTACAGAAAAATTATATAGATTGTATATTTTATTCACATACTATTAAGAATACTAAGGACGAGTTGAAGAAACAGACTACATTAGACCGTTACGATGTAGCTAAATACAGGGTAGAAGACGCCACCTTAGCCCTAGAAAGCCATATCTTTAGATAAATAAATGTAATAAGACAAGTCCAATTGAGGAAAGCTAACTATGAATTTAAAAGAAATAACTAAACCTATTACAGCACAGAGTTTAAACGAAACTTTAGCTAAAAGATTTGGAAAGAAACTTAATGTTCAACAGTTTACTAGTGAGCAACTAGAAGACGCTCGCAACAAGTTAAGAACACAGCTTTCCGCTATTGAAACCAATGAGAGCTTTGATGATGTACATTCTAATGATACATATCAAAAATCAAAATTAATGCTAGATGTATTAAACGCTGAGATTTCAGAACGTTCTAATATTGTTGGCGAAGAAAAAAAGCCGGATAAAGACGGCGATGGTGTTCCAGATTGGGCAGACAAGAAACCAGGCGAAGATGATCATGCTAAGAAAGATAGCAAGAGTGGTAAAGGTCTAAGTGCTAAACAAAAGAAACTTCCAAAAGGTTTACAAAACGCTATTGCTAAGAAAAAGACTAATGAAGGCAAATACGAATATTTTGATGACAAAGCGACTGCTCAAGCACATGCAGAAAAACATGGTGGTAAAGTATATACAAATAGTGGCAAAGGTAATACCGGCGGCAAAAATACACATGTAGTAATTAAAGATCTTAAAGAAGGCAAAGAGGACGAAGCAGAATTAGTTATGGCTTCAAAAGACATGGTAGATAGAGTTACTAGTTGGATGGAAGACACAGCAGAAATGCAAACAGAATCAATGCTAGAACTTGCAGATGCAATCCGTGATGAAATGGGTATGCAACAGTCAGATGCATTTGTTGGTACAGTTAAGCCAGCATTAGAAGCAATGTATGACGTTATGGAAACTACACGAGCCGCACTAACACAAGGTGTTGGTATGTTAACAGGCGAAGGTGAAGCTCCTGCTCCAGATATGGGTGCAGAGTTACCAGCAGAACCAGAAGGTGATGTTGATGCAGAAATGGAACCAACTGTTGATGCAGATGATGAATTTGCAGCAGCTGAAGCAGGCACAGGTGGTGAAGAAGAAGCAGGTAGAGAGAAACGTGAGTCAATTGAAATGTCAAGAAGAATTGGACAGATTTTGGCTGGTTCAAAAAAAAAGTCCTAGAGGCTGACGCAGGCCCAAGCAAACTTGTACAACTACTAAGAACTATAATTGCTAGTGCTGATTCAAACGGTACTTCAATATACCTACCATTTACAAAACCTGATCAAGCAATGAGAAAAGAACTAGCAACTTCGCATGCTGGTGCTAAAATCTTAGACATTAATAAACTTATGCAGAATATTGGTGGAGAACAGTTTGATTACGGAACATTTAAAGCTGCATACGATACTGATCCTAGAGTAAAAACTATGGTTGCAAACTTTAGCGAAAAAGGTATTGAACCAAAAACTAAAAAACCTGCATCAGGTGCTAATAAAGCTGACACTGATCAAGCTGACACAACTGTTTCACAGATGGCTAAATCAGCAACCGACGTCGGCGCAAAATTATAAAATAAAACTTGACTTTTGTTGCCTTATGTCGTACAATATAACGAATAAGGAATAAAGATGCGATCAAACGAAGAAATAATCACACAAATTAAAAAGTTAATCGAAGCTAATATTAAACCGGCTGTTGCTCAACATGGTGGCGTTATTGACTTTGTTGACTATGAAGATGGTCATCTTAAGGTAATACTAGGAGGAGCATGTAGTGGTTGTTCTAGTAGTACTATTACTCTTAAATTAGGAGTTGAGAATATGGTTAAACACTATGTTCCTGAAGTACATACAATTACAGCAGAGGACGACCCTAATTCAACAGTAGATCCTTATTATAATAATTACGGTCATTACGATGAAAGAACATACCCTAGGATTGATGATAACGAATGAGTTTAATAACAAAGAAGTACAACTACAAACCAATTTCACGTAAGCAAATAGATGGTAAACGCAAGTACATGACACCCGATGGTGGTGCTGTGGCAAGTGTAACTACTATCCTTGATGCTACAAGTGATAAGACAGGACTTATTGCATGGCGCAAGCGAGTAGGCGAAACTAAAGCAAGAGAAATTACAACAGAAGCAGCCGGTGTTGGTACACGTATGCACAAGTACCTTGAAGACTACATCGAGTTTGGTGAATGGCCTAATCCAGGTAGTAACCCGTTTGCTAAAAAAGCACATGCAATGGCTACACAAGTTCGCGACAATGCAATGGTTGATGTAGATGAGATATGGGGTAGCGAAGTGGCGCTTTACGTGCCTCAAATGTACGCAGGAACGACTGATCTCGTAGGACAGTACAAAGGCCAGCCCTGCATTATGGACTTTAAACAAACTAACAAGCCTAAGAAGTTAGAATACGTACAAAACTACTTCTTACAACTAGTAGCATATGCAGAAGCACACAATGAAGTCTACGATACTAACATACGTGAAGGACATATCTTTATGTGTAGTCGAGGAGACGATGGTATGCTACTAGGCGGTGAAACATATCAACAGTTTGATGTATGGCCACATGAATATGACGAGTGGCGAACTGAATGGTACAATCGTGTATACACTTATTACGAGAAACATAATGCTTGAACAACAACTATATCATCATACACACAATGTAACAGGTAAGAAGTATCTAGGTCAAACTACTAGAGATTTGAATGTTTATAAAGGCTCGAGTGTTGACTGGCTCGCTCACTTAGATGAGTATGGTGAAGATTATAGTACTGAAATACTTTTTGAATCTAAGGATAAGAAGAAGTTTGAAGAAGTTTGCAAACATTATAGTAACAAATTTGATATAGTACAAAGTCCTAATTATTTTAACAAAGTAGCGGAATACGGAGGTTCACTCGGAGGCAAAGCCAACCCTAACCACAAAACTGGAAAGTACACAGGCCGTTTAGATAATCCTGAGCTGTACAAGCAATTAGATAGACAAAAACATGCAGACCTGTGGGAAACTACAAGGAAAAGAGTACATCCTAGAATGAACTTCTACTGGCATAAAAAAGTAGGTAATAAGGAACGTGCTGAACACTATTGGAATATATGGTATAACATGGCTCCAAAGAAAAGCAATAATAGACAAGCACTTTGGTCAACTGATACATTTGAAATGTGGTACTATAGACAAGGCAACGACTTGGACTTTAGGCATAAATATAATAAATTAAGGAGTTAACAGTGGCCGTTGTACAGATATCAAAAATCCAAATAAGACGAGGACAAAAGAATCAAGGTTCAGGTCTTCCACAACTATCAAGTGGTGAATTAGGGTGGGCTATTGATACACAGGAGTTATATGTAGGTAACGGTGCTGTATCAGAAGGTGCACCGAGAGTAGGTAATACTAAGGTATTAACAGAACATGATAACCTTTTTACATTAATTGACACATATGCTTATCGCATAAACGATCCTTACGTTGTAACTGGCGATTCAGCTACAAATCCAGTTAGGCGTACACTCCAAGACAGATTAGATGATACTGTTACAGGTAGAGCTTTTGGACTTAATGGTATTGAAGGCGCTGATGCAACTGTAAAATTACAAAATGCAATCGATCAGTTATACTTAAACTCTTCATCGTTAGGCACAAGCCAAAGTAGAGTTTGTCTACAATTAGAGCCAGGTGTTTATAGTTTAAACGGTACAGTTTTTCTTCCACCTTACACTACTATTGTAGGTGCAGGTGCAGACAAAACTATTATTAAGAAAACAACTTCCGGAGATATCTTTAGAACTGAAAATCAATTAACTATAGGTGCAAGTAAATCAACAAGGGCAGACGATAGTGGATCAAGTGTTTTAAATCAAGCACGAAACATTAGACTAGAAGGTTTAACTTTACAAACTACACAAGCAAATAGTCAAGGCCTAGTATTACAATCTTGTAAAGACAGTATATTTAAAGATATTCATATTCACGGTACATGGACTTCTGGTGATACTATTCCGTCAGATTATTCAACTGACATTGGTATAGTATTAAACAGTCTAAGTGGTTCTGTTGAAACTACTGGAAATTTATTTGAAAAAGTAGAAGTACACGGATTTGGTTACGGCGTAATGAGTAATTGGGATATTAACAACAACAAATGGAACAACTGTAAATTTGACGGACTAGGTTACGGATTTGTATTTGGCGTAGACATGGTTATTGGTGCTCCGTCAACAGGACAATCCACAGGCCCTGTTAATAACTCTATTACCCATTCAGACTTTAGTAGTATTAATTACCACGGCATTTGGATAAACAACGGCACATATAATACAAGTTCTAATAATACATTTGTATTAGTAGGAAATGACGGATCTTCTGATGCAAATCCTAACACATCTATTATTAAATTTGTTCAAGTTGGTAACTCTACAACAGATGATTATTTTGCTAGAACTAAAGAAATGTCTTATACTCCAGCAAACATGACAGGAAAAGTTTATTGGCCTGAAGTAGAAAATTCAGGAGTTTGGTCTTGGAAAGAATCACATTCAATTACAGTTAGTAGAGGTACAGACATTAAAGCTATTAGGTTGCCTCAGTACATACATCAAAGTTTTGAAATAGACTATATGTTAGTCAGTCCAAGTTATTCATCTACTAGGAACGGTAAATTAAGTATTACCATTAACAGTACAGATGGAGACATAGAGTTTAATGATGAGTTTCACTTTACAGGAATTGAAACTTATTTAGAAGCAATCAAGTTTAATGTAAATAAATCAGATGAAGATGGAGATGCTACAAGCGACACTATTAACATAACTTATACTAGTACAATGCCAGTTGATGACCAAACCAAAATGACTTTCACAGTCACGAACAAACAAACTTAATATATGATGGATGAATGTTTAATTTAAGCTATGAAGAAAGACTTTCTAAATGGCGCGAGTTTAGAGAACAACTAGAAAGTTCATCTAAACCAATTAATGATGTTGTTCGATTCTACAGTTTAGCACCAACAGTTAGTATACATACAGACCCTTATAATGAGGAATCGTGGCCAGGCCCTTGGGAGCTCTTACATGAAAATCAATATTGTAGTTTCTGTAAAATACTTGGAATGTGCTATACTTTACAGTTAACAGAAAGTTTTAATGGTAAGACTTTTGAGATAATTATAGGGAGAGACATTAAAAATAACACTAAACTTTATCTACTTTCAATTAACAAGGAAGTGATCGGGCTAGATGATAATTATGTACATGTCAATCAGTTACCAGAAAGTATAATTATAGAAAGAAATTATTCTATGCCAGAGCTACAGTAATAAATATCAGAGATAACAATATATGAAGAGGAAAAGAAACATGTCCAACGGTACTATGATCGTTAAACGAGACGGAAGTAAAGAAAATTTAAACATTGATAAAATACACACAGTAGTAGAACATGCATGTAAAGGTTTAGCAGGCGTAAGTAGCTCACAGATTGAAATGAACGCTAACCTACAGTTTTACGACGGTATGAGTACTACAGAAATTCAAGAAGTGTTAATTAGAAGTGCTAACGATCTTATTACTTTAGAATCAGTAAACTATCAATTTGCCGCAGCAAGACTATTAAGCTATAACATTTATAAAGAAGTATTTGGTGAATTTAAAACTCTTCCGTTATCTGAAGTAATTAATCTTAATATAGAACGCGGAGTATATGATGAGGCTATATTAGATTCTTACACAACTGATGAACTTTCTACCTTAGATACTTATATTAGACATACTAGAGATGAAAACTTTACCTATGCAGGACTACGTCAAGTAGTTGACAAGTACCTATGTCAGGATAGAAGTAACGGTGAGTTATTTGAAACACCTCAATATATGTATATGATGATTGCGGCAACATTATTTGCACAGTATCCAAAAGAAAATAGATTACAATATGTAAGGAAATATTACGATGCGACCTCATTATTTAAAATTAATATCCCAACGCCAGTCATGGCTGGAGTCAGGA
>MDTB01215532.1_pt1 | contig 11385 bp, 34 predicted proteins | sample 811161 | NCBI WGS metagenome assembly MDTB01 (sample SAMN05326650, study PRJNA326480) | marine metagenome | isolation source: seawater | place: Mediterranean Sea | collected 2009
AAAGAAAGTTGGGGGCTGGAAAGAGTTGGCATTGTCGTGGAAGAAGTTCCTCGCCCACCATGCCGTTCCCACAGGAGATTGTTCAAAGTCTTGTGGGATAGACACTCTCCAACATTTCCTACCTTGATAGGTCCACTATGGGAATCACAAGCGGAGATTATCAGTGAAAGTCGGTGATTTGGTAAAATGTAATTCTCTTCCAGGTCGCCAACTTGGTATAAGACGCCATGGTATCTTGATCGCGAAGCTACCCAAAAGTATTAGAGTGGGCAGACTCACAGGAGATTATTTTATGGTACAGTGGACCGATGGAGCCCGAAACCAGGTTCGTGAGCAGTATTTGAAGGTGGTAAATAAAACATGAGTGAGATAGGATTAATAGATTTTCAAACAACAGAGTTGCTGACTACAATTAGTTATTTTATTACTGGCCTCGCTGTGGTGGTCGCGATTGTTTTGACGATATGGGAGTTTTCAAAATGAAAGTCGGCGATTTAGTGCAGCTTTCTGGTTATGGTGCTAACCGTGTATTCAATAGTAAATTGACGATGGTAGATGCAAAGCAAACCGGATTGATTACGAATATTAAGAACAACTATCATAGCTATCCTTTTATTGTCCAGTGGTCCAAAACACGCTTGTCTGGTGGACTTTATTGGTGTCACGACAGAAGAGAGCTAAAGCATGCAACAAAAAGAAATTAAAATTGGTGATCTTGTTAAGTCAGATGGTACAAGGTCGGACCACTCAGGTCTGGCAGGAATTGTAGTTGATATCATACCTACAGTGGGTTGGGATCATCCAGATAGCGGATTGAACGAAGCATTGAATAGAGAGCAATATACGTGCGTCGTGCTCTGTCGACAGGATGGAAAGTCTTATTCTATCAGAGCGAAACATTTAGATATTATTAGTGAAGGAGAATGATATGGAATTTATCGGTAGTGTAGTCACAATTGCAATCGGGTTGTGGGTTGGCCAGATGCTCATTGACTGGCATAGAAAAAAATAATTTGACTTTTTAAAAATTTTCTATATAATTGTATTCAAGTTCAACATTTATTGGAGCGACATAAAATGAGCTGGAACGGCACAGTTAGATGTAGTTGGTGTAATGAGAAGGGCCACAATAAGCGCACTTGTCCTCACCGCATAGCTTATGCAGAATTGAAACCCGATACCTATATTGCAAAGCAATTAGAAAGAGAGAGAAAACGCAATTCTACTCCTAGATCATGTTCCTACTGTGGTGGAACTGGTCACAATCGCAGGAGTTGTCCCACTTTAAAACAGGACAAAGCTGCTATTTCTTCTATGCACAAGGCATACAAACAAAAGTTTGTTGAGCAGTTGTCGGCTTCTGGGTTGGGTGTCGGTTCACTTGTTAAGAGAATTGGTGTCTTAAAAGATTACGATTCAGAGCCTAACAGGTATGAAATAGTTGCTATGGTCACTGGTATAATTTGGGAAAACATAACAGTAAAATACTCTATGCAGGATTTTGTAACTGGTCGCGGTGATACTGGACTCTATGACAGGCGGTTTCTTGATACTAGAGTAGTTTCCATTAAGTTTGAGGACGAGGAAAGTGCTAAAATTTCAAGAGAAAAAGATACATGGAGGTATAGAGAACTGCCAAAAGTAAATGGTAAGCTGTATCTTGAAATTGATGCACTTGCTAATTCAATACCAGAGGCTTTCCCTAATACAGATTTTGAAAAACTAAAAGATAAACAATGGGTCGCTAGTTTAATTGCAAAATCAGGCTGTGTCAATCCACCTCAGAGCTTTATGAATAGTGATGACTTGCCCGAAGATCTACAAAAATATTTTAATTTTGTAGTGCACGGTAATACTGAATGGGAAAAAGAGCGTACTTCTAAGATTGAAAGATACCTTGATGAAAGAGGATAATTAAATGAGTCTCGCACAGCACGTACATAAAATGTCCAATAGAGAGCTTATTGGCATTGCAAAGAATAGGTTCATTGATGAAGATACACAGCTAGAGATTGCTAGACACAGGTATCTTCGGGCCAGACAATATCTTTGTGAAAATCCATCGATAACTGAGAGTGTTATTGATGAGATGGTAGCCGGCAAAGCATGGTCATGTAAGCTTATACTTTGTGGTAACGGCCACTTAGACAATAGACAAGATGATATCAGGACACTATACAATAAGATACCAAGCACCATGAAACAACCATGGCGCATTATGAATTGCTTTCTAAAACCTTACTGGCGAACAACCCAGGGCCGTGAAACAGCCTGGATCAATACACCTAGCGATGTTATTGATCAGATATATAATGATAAGTATAGTGGCTTATCTCTTCGTCACTCAAAACATGCATCGTGGTATCTCGAGAACGCCATGACGGTACTGATTAACCACCCCAACACTAGCGACAGTGTTTTGCTATCTATATCTCAAAAGTCTGAACTTCCAAAGCATGCCTCGTTGGCATTGCTTAAAGTCTCTGAGAGAAGGCGAGACGCAAATATTTGATTTTATTAAACAATTCATTTTTATTTGACAAATGATTTTTATTTTGAAATAATGTTTTTAGAAGTTGAGCGAACCAATAACTGCTAATTAGTATAGGAGATTCATCATGGCAGTTGATTTCAAAACTTTTGTTAATATCGTTGGCTTTGTGACTGACGTTCACAAACCATGCTTGCTTCGTGGTCGCCATGGTATTGGCAAGTCAACAGTCGTGTATCAGTATGCCGACAAAGTTGGTATACCAGTTGTGGAGCGCCGTGCATCTCAGATGACCGAAGGTGATCTTGTCGGCCTACCATCTGTTGAAGGTGAATCTACCCGTTTCAATCCACCAGACTGGTTCAAGCGTGCTTGTGACGAGCCGGTTATCTTGTTCTTGGATGAGGTCGACCGTGCAACTATTGAGGTGCGACAAGGCATCTTTGAGCTGACGGATAGCAGGAAGCTTAACGGCTACAGTCTACACCCTGGCACCCTTGTGTTTGCAGCTGTCAATGGTGGCGAGCATGGTGCACAGTATCAGGTTGGAGAGATGGACCCTGCTGAACTTGATCGGTGGACTGTTTTTGATATTGAACCAAGTATTGAGGACTGGCTAGGATGGGCTAAGGACTCCGGTATCTCTACAGAGGGGTGGGATTTTATCAATCAAAATCGTAGTCACTTGGAGCACAGTGATGATTTTGAACCTAACAAGGTTTATCCTAGTCGCCGTTCTTGGGAGCGCCTCGACGAGTGCCTTACTAAGGCTGATTTATTGCAGGAGTCTAGCACTACTCTGTTTAATCTTACCTCTGCCTTCGTTGGTTTTGAGGCTGCTGTAGCGCTCAATGACTTCATTGCAAATTATGATAGGCAAGTTACCCCTCACGATATTTTGATCAAAGGTGACTTGACAAAGGTTAAGGACTATGGTATAAATGATCATATTGCATTGATTGATAAGTTTGAGGCAGAGGACTCGTTCAAAGAAGAGATTGAGCAGGTCCATATGGATAACCTGGCAAAATACTTTATTGATTTGCCAAGTGAGGTAGCTATGAAGCTATGGACTGTATTAGGTCAAGGACACCTAAACAATACCATCAAGCTACATCAATCTAATGTAGAGACTGAAAATGGTGATCGCTCTGTTGTGGATTACCTAGTTGAAATTCTTGGTGGTGATCAATCTTCTGAGGGTGAGTAAATGCAACAAGAAAAGAAAAAATTCAATCTTAACATGCATGTAGCGCGACTGCTAATGGATGAGCCATTCTTTGCAGCGATATCACGCAGAATTGACAAGCGTGCATCCAACGCTGTACCTACAGCCGGTGTGATGGTGAATCCTACTAATGCACAGTTTGAGATGATATACAATCCAGACTTCTTTGAACGTCTAACGGACGCCGAACGCACAGCTGTACTAAAGCATGAGTATTATCATGTGATATACATGCATGTTACAGAGCGACTACCAGAGGGCGGTATGTCAAAGCGATGGAACATTGCAACGGATCTCGCTATCAACAGTCATATCGCTGATTTACCTAAAGGTGCATGCATCCCTGGTGATGGCCCATTCGTTGACATGCCTCGTGGTATGTCCGCAGATTGGTATATGAAAAATTTGCCAACGCCAAAAGAAAAAGATAGCTCACAAGGCGAGGGCGAAGGTGATGGTTTGCCAGAGCCCCTAGACGATCACTCTGGTTGGGATAAAGTCCCTAATGATATTAAGGACATGGCCAACGAAAGATTGAAAGATATTCTTCGTAAATCATCCGAGGAAGCTGCAAAGAATAATGGATGGGGTTCTGTATCATCTGAGTGTCGCAGGAAAATTATGGACTCAATCAAAAGCAAGGTTGATTGGCGCAAGGTTCTAAGATACTTTATTAAGACTTCTCAGAGGTCAAATAAGACGTCCAGCATCAAAAGGATTAACAAGCGATATCCCTACATTCACTCTGGACGCAAAACCAACCGAGTAGCTAAGGTTGCTATTAGCATTGATCAATCGGGTTCTGTCAGTGATAATATGCTTGCTACGTTCTTCACTGAGTTGAACAAGCTATCGGAATTGGCTGAGTTTACAATCATTCCTTTTGATACCACGGTCGAACCAAGTTTAGTTTCGGTGTGGCGTAAAGGAGAGAAAAAGAACTGGGAACGTGTACTAGCAGGTGGCACGTGCTTTGATGCACCAACGGAGTATGTCAATAATGGCAACTTTGATGGTCACATTGTACTGACTGATTTACAGGCACCCAAACCAAAAAGAAGTAACTGCCAGAGGTTGTGGATGACAACGCCGGAGTATGCCGAACGACCATACTTTAGCACCAAAGAAAAAATCATTGCGTTAGAGTAGTTATTATGTTATAATAAATTTAGTTATGTTCCCGGTGTAAACAATAAAGTAATTGGCGCGATTGTCTATAACCGCGTCCATCTTGGCCCACCCGTGGCAGAGGTCACTGGGGTTGCATGTGAAATAAAATTAGACATAGGCTGGCGCAGTAGTGGGGCAGGTCAACGCTCTTTATGTTCAAGTAGAGACACATTGCGAGGGACGGCGAGGACAGTCCAAACCGGGAATTTTAAAGGATGAAAGAAAGGATAGAGGAAGGAGACCTAGTTGCAACATATCTATTAAACTCTTCAATGGCTACGGAGGAGTTGTTCCAGTTTGGTATAGTGCTGGAATGTAACGACTGGATTGGTGATATCCTTGTTCTTGATAACAACGGCCATGTTAGATGGTGGGGTAGAAAACGATGGCGTGTGCTTCAAAAGAAGAAAACCTAGATATCGCATTGGTAAGGGGTGAAAAAATTAGATTTATTGTCGATTATAGCTTGTATGATCACAATATAAATGGTATGATAGGTTTAGTGATTAGAGAGGACTCGGGAAATGGTAAACCACTTGTGTACGTCAAACTAGCAGGTGGAGAATGGATTGAGCCTAGCCAAGATATGTTTATCAGGTTAGAACCTGGCGTCGTTCCAACGGATTCTTTAAAGTTTTTAAGTAGAGTTAAGAGATTAGGTGAAGTCTAAAGATATCAATAAAAATATGCTATTGTTTTCACAGAAATACAATACATACGTCCAAGTAAGAAGAAAGAAAGATTTTATGTGTTTAGTATTAGTACCATCTGTAGGTGCCGTCTGGGTACCATCCACCGATTTACATGAGATATGCCCTGGTTATGAATGATATGTTAAACAAGTTGAAAAGCAAAGCTGAATCTGTTATAGTTGATAGTATCTTATATGCAACAGGGTTATCGCTTATTATAGCTTTACCTGTTTTATCAGTGATTGTTAGGGTGAACGATGAAGAAAATCGGTGACGTTGTAGAATTTACCGGACCAAAAAAGAAAAGCACTGGCCTCTATGGTAAGATCATTGGATTTCACGATGAGCTACTAAGGGTCAAAACACCAACCAACAGGATCTATATATGGAGAGAAGAATGGACGGTAAAAGCTGGCTACACGAACTCAAAGTAGGCGATATCATTGAGTATAATCATGGTAGCTTCGTCGGTAGTGGCGGCGGCGAACCAGATTGGGAAAGAGGCGTCGTCATATCTCAGTTCAAGGATAGAGAGCATTGCTTTAAGATACGGTGGCTACACGATGGTGATACAAGCGTAGAAGTTAGTCCACTTATAGTTGGTGGCGAGTTTAGAGTTTTTAGTGCGCCCCGGTAGCTCAATCGGATAGAGCAACGGCCTTCTAAGCCGTAGGTTACAGGTTCGAGTCCTGTCCGGGGTGCTTTTATTTTATAACAAAGGAGAAAGTAATGAGTAGAGATAAGTTATCAAAAGTATGTTTCACGGCATCGCTGGTTTCGGTGGTGTGTTCAATCTTAACGTGGGTTACAGTGTCAGATGGTGATCCTGCCCATGCTGAAAGGTTTGGTATTTTTATTGGGCTTTGGGCTCCTACCTTGATGGGCCTCGCGAACCATTATAAGGATTGATAATGACTTCAAATTTTATAGAGTTTATAAAAGTTTTTATTGTGGTTTTTACATTTTCTGGCCTGATCTTATCGGTTAGACACTTCATGACTAACATCGGCGACTCATTAGAAGTTGAAGATGAAAACATCATTGATGTTGTCGACTCCGCTACTGTGCCATCATCGGATGTTATGGACTACGACGGTATGGGTAATTACGGTAGATTTCCAAAAGTAACTGATTAACTCTTATCCCACCTAAGTTACTTAAATCATTAAGTTTTTCATTTTTATTTGCATTTTTTGTTTTTTTAATTACAATTGGAAAAGAATCAAACAAGCGAGGTTGAAATGTTCTCAAACGAAGTAAGTAGAAAAGATGCAAAGCGCCGCATTTATGCCAACGGTATTAATATATTAAGAGCGATTATAGAACATTGGGAGTGCGGCGGTATTGACTTTCCTGAATCAAACCATCTATTCATGAATTTGATTGCCTCTGTTGCAGAGGGCAAAGTTAAAGGTTCGCTAGATGAGGAAACCGGCATGACTAAATGGTCTCTAACTGACGATTGCAGGAAAGAATTAGAGAAATACAAACTAGACATGGAAAATGTTGTTATCGGACCATGGAGATCATAAAGATGGCTATATGTATTGACTGCCAGGAACCGTTCAACCCTAAACGCGCTGAGTATGGCTACCGCACTTGTTTGGAGTGTGGAGAGTCCAGGGCACAAGTAGAGGTCAAACACAAGGCCAGGTGCACAGCACCAGCATACAATAAGGGTGCATATCAATACGTTGGTACTAAACAGGCTGCACTTGGAGTTGGTAGATAATGAAAAAGTTCTTGACATTTCTATTTGTTTTGGTATTATTAGGTTGTGATGAAGACAAATCACAATGTGAAAAAGTTATGATCTGCGAAGATGATAAGGAAATGTTTTGCACTCGTACTGATTCTGGTTGTGGTGAAAACTGTCACTATTTTACTTATGAACAATGCTATGAGAGGTGCAAAGGGGATGAGAGTTGGTGACTTAGTTAAGTATTACGGTAGTTGGACTGACATTGGTGTTATATTATATGTTAATAGCGACGGCGGTACAATAAAAGTTTTTAGTAATGACAAGATAAAGTGGTGGGTCACAAGTGGTTGCGAGGTGGTAAATGAAAGTCGGTGATTTAGTAAAAGTATATGGCACGTATCCATCGTTGATTGGTGTGGTAACAGGGATAGGTTGGGATTCAAATTTTAACAATACAACGGAAATGAGTTGGAACGCCAACCCCGATATTCACATTGTTACAAAATATGGTCGACGAACGTGTAGGTTGATGACCCTGGAGCCAGTAAGTGAAAGTCGGTGATTTAGTAAGAGATAGGGATTGGGTTCACACCGATCACTATGGAGTCATTGTCGAGGTCGACCAACCCGAGGGGATGTTCAAGGTCATATGGACCGGACGAGGTAAAGAATGGTTGACGGAAATGTACCTGGAGGTGATCAGTGAAGCGATTTATACAGATTCTTATCAGAATCTTGTCTCGTAGAGGTAAGTGATGAAAGTCGGTGATTTAGTTACGTGGTACAGTGGAGCCGTACAAGATATTGGCATAGTTGTTAAGCACAGAGAAATCGGCGCATCGTGGTACATTGTGTGGAATTCAAACGACGGTAACGGATGGTTTGATGAAGGTCATCCGAGTATAGGGATTATTAGGTAATGGCAGGTAAAGCAAGAATCAGGTTTGTCGCAAGACAAAACAAGTTAAGATTTGATAGAGATACAGGACACTACAACGGAGCTAATCATTATGGTGTTGAGTGTATCTATTGTCATGAATATTTCCCCAATGCAAAGCGCCCTGAGTTTGGCGGTTATGTTTGCCGAGGTTGCAACCGATGAAGAGAGGCGACCTAGTAACTGTCAGTGATAGCCTATTGGACCGTGCTTATGCTCCTGGTCCAGTGGGTGTTATCGTGGAAGTTAAACACTGGGTCGACAAGGGTGCGCCAGACCGCAATTTTGGCACTGATATTAAGGTGCTGTGGTCTGACGGTTCGGTTGGTCTGTATGACCCTTATGAGTTGCAAACCATAAGTGATTGAAATTATTGGTTTTTTCATTTTTATTTGACTTTTTGTTTTTAATTTGCAATAATTGTAAAAGAAATCAAGGGAACCAAGGAGCCGACAACATGAAGAAACTAATCATCTTAATCACCTTAGTCATGACAACGGGTTGTGTCCTTCATGGCCATGATCCAGACTATCGCAGTGTTGAGCTTTATTCGTCTCCTGTATACGATTGCTCAATCACTGATTTTGATTATATGTTTACACACTTTGATTGTGCACATGATTCTTTCACAGTGACATTTTGTGATCCTTCCGGTTATTATATCAGTCGTGGTGGTTGCATCTATCCCGACGAACTAGAAGTTTATGACCACAGTTGCCGGGTTACTAATCAGTGTCGACAGTCAAGCTTTGTAGTTTACTAGGAGTTTAAACATGGGTTATCGTTCTGACGTTGGATTGGTTTTAGATAGTGCCGGTGCCAGTGCTTTAGATACATTGGCTAAATTAAATAGTGATGTTAAAGAATTGCTTGATGACTCTGAAGAGATGACCAAATCTGAATCAGAGCATCGCTACTATTGGGAATGGATCAAATGGTATGACACCGATCCCGGCGTTAGTGAGCTTGAGAAGTTTCTCGGACAGCTTCCCGAAACATCATATGGTTTTATTAGGTTAGGCGAGAAAGCATCTGACATAGAAGAAATGGGTTTCCCGTTTAAATTTGATATGTCTGTGACTAGAAAGTTGATGGTGTAGTGAGTGACTTTATAGGAAAGCTTGTATCAACAGGCGATGATACATTGAATGGCATCGGCCTGGTCACTAAGTGTGAACCCGTTGACAATAGCGAATATGTCACCCACGTAATCTTGGTGGCATATCCAAAGACTGGAAACAAAGAGATTCACTATGTCATGAATGAAAGAACTACTTTGCTGAGATCAGCGCAAACATTTGATTTTGTTGAATAAATCATTTTTTTCTTGATTTTTTGTTTTGGATTTGCAATAATATAAACACGTTGAAAGGAAAACAAAATGACATTATCCGTTGAATGGTTGAACACGATTGTTACCACGAATATTATTCTGTGTGTGATTACCTTAACACTATGGCTAAAGGACTGATAAAATGAAGCGAACAACTACACGAGAAGTTGGATACTATTGGGCAGATGGAGAGGCAGCAGCTAACAACGGTGCACAGTTTTGGACCGATGGCCAAAAACTTTACTCTTATCGTTTGTGTATCGGCGATACAGCATCGAACGGTAAAAAGGTTTTAAAAGATTATACGTCAAATGGCAAGCATGGGTTCCAGTCTATGACCACCAGTAAACATATTGGATATGCTAGAGTACATGCCGATATCATTGATTAAATTCGCGATTTTTTTTCGCGCCAATTTTTTCTTGACAGATTGTAAAGAGGAGTGATAAGATGCAAAGTCATAAGTGGTATTACAAATTCAATGCTGACCCCGATAAACCTGTTGTGGTCTGGTCTGGTACGATAAACATTAGTCAAAAGGTCAATAGAGATCTTGCTAAGCGTTTTATCTGCAGGCATCATGGCTTAGATAGTATGCCATCAAAGACAATTGTGCTGTCACATAAAGAATGGCTAGATTTTTGTAACAAACGAAAGGCTCTATGATGGCTATCAAACAATCACCAAGAAGAATTGCTAAAGAAATCATTGATTTATCAGACCATAAAAGAAAAGAGATTCTTTGTCTGCTAGATACAGATACAAGAATCCAGGTGATCGAGCAGCTAGTTGATTTAAAAGTAAAAACTGCTAGGTTTGGTAAGCACTTAGCCAGTATTGCAGAGCGTATTGATAACAAAAGGAAAAACAATGTTTAATAACTATGGTAAAGGCGACTTGGTACATTACCTAGAAAGCAAGGGATACAAGGTATCAATGGTCGACAGCATTGAACACCTAAGAGTTGCAGCAGAGTTAGACCACCAAGCACGAGCTTTCAGGGCATCGGCTTTAGTGCGGGAAGTCGCACAGAACGCAGAGCGAATGATCCGAGAGGGAAGCATTAACCAGGACGATAACCAGAGCGACCAGCCGACATGGTTGGACGATAACGAGTTCTTTTAAGAGAGGGGAATAATAACAATGCCATCAATGGAAACTTGCAGTGGTGCCTTTGTCACCGTGACAAAGAGAGATATTAAACGCATGACTCGTTCACAGTTGATTGAATACCTAGAGTCAAGGGGTATTGCGTGCTATGACGATGAAAGCACGAGTGAACTTAGAGACTGTGCAATTGAAGACTTAGAATATTAAGTTGTTGAAATTATTGAAAGAATACGATTCTTGTTGACAGTTCCAAAGCAATATGATTTAATAGTTGCAAGCTTGAAAGATGAAAGGCGATAAACGATGAGCATGGAAAATATGTCATATGTCTTTGACAGCAAAGAAAAGAGTCTTTTACTTGAGGGACTTCGTAGGATTCTTTGGGAAGCCGAAAACAGACTGTCAATGCTCCAGGATAAGAAAGAGATAAAAGCACTTGAGCAACTCATTGATAGGCTGACAGAGCCAAACTTTGAAGAGGAGAATAAAAGCGGCAGGGTCGACCCATATGAGATGGTAGCAGAATGTTTGAAAGGTGTACCATAAACTTTTGAAATCATTGAAGATTTACGATTTATCAAAAATTAACTTGCAATAGTAGAAATAATTAAATATACTTGTTAGCACGATGAACGAAAAACGAAGTCAAGGAAAGGCTCAAAATAAATGACTCAGTATGTAGTAGCTCTAACAGTTCCGTTTGTTTATTTCTCATTTTTCTT
>MDTB01119072.1_pt1 | contig 11384 bp, 9 predicted proteins | sample 811161 | NCBI WGS metagenome assembly MDTB01 (sample SAMN05326650, study PRJNA326480) | marine metagenome | isolation source: seawater | place: Mediterranean Sea | collected 2009
ACTGGACAATTCGGTGAGGTCAGAGTCATAAGTATATGAATATCAGCATCTTCACTAACCTCAATATCATAAATTAAACCTAACTCATAAATATCAACAGGGATTTCAGGATCAAAAATTGAGTGAAGAACCTCTATGGATTTTTCGCCTAATTTTTGCATGTCATCATCATTCATTTCCTTCATGTTTCTTTTCCTTGAAATGCAACGCCATATAATCTTATTTGTTTTACCATACTGAGTAAACCATTCGCTCTTGAGGGAGAAAGGTGTGTAGTTAATCCTATTTCTTCCAGAAATTTAAATTCGTAATCAGCAATATCTTCTGGGCTCTGACCGTTAACCACTCTCAGTAATAACGCAATCATCCCCTTAGTAATTACAGCGTCAGAATCAGCATCAAACTGAATTGTTTTATCTTTTAGTCTAGCATTCAACCAAACTTGACTCTGACAACCTTTTATCTGGTTTTCATCGGACTTGTCCGCATGCGACATCTGTTTTAAATCTTTTCCCAAAGAAATAAGATGAGCATATTTATCCATCCAGTCTTCAAAAAAAGAAAACTCTTCAATTATATCGTTTTCAATGTTTAAAATTCTTTGCATTATTTCAAAAGTAAAATGGCTTTTTTCAGACCTGTAAGAAATAAGTCGATATCCTCTTTGGTAGTGTATGCTGCAAGGCTAATTCGAATCGTACCTGGAATATTATAACACGACATAATTGGCTGAGCGCAATGGTGACCCGTTCTAACTGCAATTCCCATTTGATCTAAAAGTACTCCAACATCGTATGGGTGAGCGTCTCTTACATTAAATGAAATCACTGCCGCTTTTTCTTTTGCTTCTCCATAGAGAATCACCTCTGATATTTGGTGCATCTTTTGAGTCGCATATTTTAGAAGCTCATTCTCATGAATTTGAATTTTTTCAATACCAATATCGTTTAACCAATCAATTGCAACTCCCCAACCAATTACTCCTTCAATATTTGGCGTTCCCGCTTCAAACTTATGAGGCAATCCTGCATATGTACTATTCAAGATATGTACGTCTTCTATCATCTCTCCGCCGCCTTGGTAAGGGGGTAACTTCTCTAACCAATTTGATCGACCGTACAAAAATCCAACTCCTGCAGGACCGTACATTTTGTGGCTAGAGCCTACATAAAAATCGACATCTAGATCTTGAACGTCAAATTTTAAATGCGGCATTGCTTGGGCTCCATCTATTAAAACGCAAGCGCCTACTTTATGTGCAGCTTTAATTATTTTTCGAGCAGGGTTTATTGTTCCAAGGGCATTACTAATATGATTAAAGGCGACTACTTTTGTTTTGTCATGAATTAATGACTTTAAATTAGAAACATCTAACTCTCCATTTGGAAGCAACCTTATGTATTTCAATTTAGCCCCTGAATATGAAGCAAGCATTTGCCATGGAACCAAATTACTATGATGTTCTATCTCTGTGACTAGAATTTCGTCACCAGCCTTGAGAAGAGACCTAAAGCCATGAGCAACTATATTTATTGACTCAGTTGTCCCTTTTGTAAAGATGACCTCGTAATTATGCTTAGCGTTAATATGATATCTTAATTTTTCACGAACTAATTCAAAAGTGTCTGTTGCTTTATCGCTTAAAGTATGGACACCTCTGTGAACATTACTATTGATGCTTTTATAATAATTTGAAACCGCGTTAATAACCGCCTGCGGCTTTTGAGTAGTTGCAGCATTATCTAAATAGACTAATGGCTTTCCGTTAATCTTTTGACCTAAAATGGGAAATTGATTTTTTACGTTCAAAAATTTCATTAACTATTTTGGTTGATCATTTGACAAAAATCCGAAATTTAAAGGGAACAACATTCTTTTGGATGAGAAAAATATAATCACTTAACATTAAAACCATAAAAAGAGTTTTAAATCGGTACAAATGCGTTTTCATTAATTATCTTTAAAAAATGAGTAATTCTTTCAATTTCAATAACTGGCTAAGTGAGAACCGTCATAAACTGGTTCCGCCCGTAGGTAATAAAAATCTGACACCTGATTCGGATGACTACATTGTTATGGTAGTTGCCGGACCAAATGCCAGAAAAGATTATCATTACAACGAAACCGAAGAGTTTTTTTACCAACTGGAAGGAGAAATAACGGTTCGTCTTCAGGAGAAAAACGGCCCCGTAGATCATATATTAAAAGCAGGAGATATGCTTCTTGTCCCAGCAAAAACTCCTCATTCTCCAATTAGGAAAGAGGGCAGTATTGGTCTAGTTGTTGAACGAAAAAGAGAAGGGCGGGGTTTCCGAGATGGACTCCTATGGTATTGTGACTCATGTAATTTTCTTTTACATGAAGTTTACTTTGATTTAAAAAATATTGAGACTGACTTTTTATCTCATTTTAAAAACTTTTATCGCTCTAAGGAGCATCGAACATGCGATAATTGTGGATCTGTGATGGAGGCTGATTTAAGATTTACGGAATGAATCCTAATGATGATCTAAAAATAACTCGCAGTGAGGAAGACTATTTGAAAGCAATGCTCAATTTGACACAATCAGGTCAAAGCATAACTACAAATACTATTGCTGACAAAATTCATGTCTCTCCTCCAAGTGTTAATTCTATGGTGAAAAAACTTAACCGAAAAGGATTAGTTAAATTTCAAAAATATGGCTCAATTCTTTTTACGGACTTAGGAAAAAAATTAGCTACGTCTCTCACAAGAAAACATAGACTTTGGGAAGTATTCTTACACCAAAAACTAAAATTCAATTGGGACGAGGTTCATGATGTTGCCGAAGAGCTTGAGCATGTGAAAAGTGAAAAATTAACGCAAAGGCTAGATGAATTCTTAAACTTTCCAAAACTTGACCCACATGGAGACCCGATCCCAGGTAATGATTTAAAAATTCCCTTGATTAAAAACCGTATTTTAACTGAGGTGGCAGCAGGTAAAAACTGTGAATTTTCTGGGGTGCTAGAAGACTCTTCTAGATTTTTGAAAGATTTGGATTTATTGGGGCTTCGTTTAGGAATGAAAATGAAAGTGATTTCTTCTAAAACGGGTTTTATAAATCTGAAATGCAAAAACTCTAAAGAAATTCAAATTCCAATAAACTTAGCAAAAAAAGTATACGTAAGCTGACATATCAGCCATTTAACCAATACAAAGCATTGGTTCCTAAAATTTTTTCTTTTTTCAATTTTGGCCAATCCATGTTTCGAATAAGATTTCCAGGTCTATTTTCTCCTAGTGGGAAAGGATAATCTGAACCCAAAATGACTCGGTCTTCACCGACTAAATCGACAATATTATTCAGTGTTTTTCTGTCATGTACTAGACTATCTAACCAAAACTTACCGAGATAGCTCGATGGAGAAGTATTATTATCAATCGCACATAGGTCCGGCCTAACGTTGAATCCATGCTCAATTCTACCAATGGTAGATGGAAAGCTCCCTCCCCCATGAGCTATTGCTATTCTCAATTTTGGCAATCTCTCCAATACTCCACCAAAAATCAAAGAACAAATCGCCCTACTAGATTCTGCTGGCATCCCCACTAGCCAGGGAAGCCAGTACTTTTTCATTGTACTTGACCCCATCATGTCCCATGGATGAACAAACAAACACATATTTAGCCTCTCACATTCCTGAAAAACGGGGTACAATTCTGGAGCATCTAAATTCCAAGAATTTATATGACTTCCAATCTGAATACCCTTTAAGCCAATTGTTTTACAACGGTTAAGTTCTAATAAGGCCAACTCAGGAGACTGCATTGGTAATGTGCCAAGGCCCTCAAATTTCTTGGGATATGCTTGAACTATATTCGCAATGTGATCATTTAGAAATTTTGAAGTTTCTAGAGTGTCTTTTGGTTTAGCCCAATAATTAAACATGACTGGCACTGTAGATAAAACCTGAATATCCACTCCTGAATCTTTGGATTCGCTTAAACGTACTTTTGGATCCCAGCAATTTTCACCAACCTCTCTAAAAAACATATCATCTTTAACCATTCTAGCGCATCCCTTGCAATGATGGTCAAGACTAATAAAACCTCCATATCCAAATTTCTTAGCAAATGAAGGAATCTTCTTAGGAAGAATGTGTGTGTGAATATCTATAACTGGTGACCTCATAAATTTTTTCAAACAATTTGAGCTAAGTTAGTGAAGTGCTACCTTTGGTTTTTGAAAAAATATAAATGAGCGACGCTATCCAACATGAATGCGGAATTGCCCTTCTGCGGCTTCGCAAGCCCCTTGACTATTACCAAAAAAAATATGGTTCCGCTCTCTATGGTCTAGACAAAATGATTCTCATGATGGAGAAACAGCACAATCGAGGGCAAGATGGCGCTGGATTGGCTGGAATAAAATTAGATATGCCGCCGGGGCAAAGATATATCAGTAGATACAGGTCAATTGAAAATAATCCGATGCAGGATATTTACAATCGAATTCAAAAGCGCGTTCAAGAATTAATAAACGGAAAAGTTGAAAATATTAAAGACGTCAAATGGGTAAAAAAAAATCTACCTTTCGCATGTGAAGCATATCTCGGCCATCTCCGTTATGGGACTTTTGGATCTAATTCCATTGAGTCCTGCCACCCCTTTCTGAGACAAAGCAATTGGATGAGTCGAAATCTCATTCTAGCAGGGAACTTCAATATGACGAATACATCTGAATTAATTGAAGAATTAATTTCTATTGGACAGCATCCCAAAGAACAAGCAGATACTGTAACAGTAATAGAAAAAATTGGTCATTTCTTAGACCAAGAAAATGATCGTCTGAAGTCTGAATCTGAAAAAAACCTCAACTTAAACAAAGTTCAAAAGTCTAATTTTCAAATTGATAATATTGATCTTCAAAGAGTCATGAAAAAAGCTTCAAAAGGCTGGGACGGTGGATATGCAATGGGAGGAATGGTTGGTCAAGGAGATTCATTTTTAATTAGAGACCCGAATGGAATTCGTCCCGCTTACTATTATTTTGATGAAGAAATTGCCGTAGTTGCTTCGGAACGACCGGTCATTCAAACCGCATTTGATTTAAAGTTTGATCAAGTAAAAGAAGTCCCTCCTGGACACATGATATGGATTCGAAGAAGTGGTGAAGTTTCAATAAAAAAAATTTTAGAGCCAAAAAATAAACTTGCTTGCTCATTCGAACGAATCTATTTTTCAAGAGGTAATGATGGCGCCATTTATAATGAAAGAATCGAACTAGGAAGGAGATTAGCTAAAAAAGTATTCAATGCTGCTGATAATAATATAGATAAAACTATTTTTAGCTTTATACCAAATACAGCTGAAATTTCATTCTACGGCCTAGTTAAAGGAGTTGAAACAGAATTAAATAAAGTTAAAGTAAAACAATTATTAAAACTTAAGAATAGTTCATCAGAGGAAGATCTTTTAAAAGTTCTTGAACGCAAGCCTAGGGTAGAAAAAATTGCTTGGAAAGACATCAAGCTTCGAACTTTTATAGCTCAAGATTTAGTTCGTGATGACATGGTTTCACATGTATATGATAGTACTTATAATGTTGTTGAATCGCAAGACACCATTGTGGCTGTCGATGATAGCATTGTAAGGGGGACTACATTGAGAAAAAGCATTTTAAAGATGTTAGATCGGCTAGGCCCGAAAAAAATAATTATTGTAAGCTCCGCGCCACAAATACGATTTCCAGATTGTTATGGTATTGATATGGCAAAAATGAATGAATTTGCAGCATTCCGAGCAGCTATTGAATTACTAAAAGAAAGAGGGTTAAGTTCAATTATAGAAAAGGCCTATAAAGAGGCTAAGTCTGAACTTAAAAAAGAAATGTCGCTACAGAAAAATGTAGTAAAATCAATTTATAAACCTTTTAAGGCATCAGAAATTTCCGAAAAAATCTCAGAAATGCTTACTCCTGAAAATGTTCGAGCAAAAGTTGAAATAATTTATCAAACCATAGAAGACTTACACATCGCCTGTCCTGAAAATTTGGGTGATTGGTATTTTACAGGGAATTACCCAACTCCAGGTGGCAATCGAGTATCTAACCAATCTTTTGTAAATTATGTTGAAGGGGTTTCAAAAAGAGCCTATTAAAAAAAAGACATTTTAATTTAATAAGAAGTGAAAATTTATACTAAAACTGGAGATGGGGGCAAAACGAGTCTTTACAGCGGGAAACGTTTAAGCAAGTCTAATGTGCGAATCCATTCTTATGGAGCTCTTGATGAATTAAATTGCCATATCGGTCTTTTACGAGATCAAATTTCAAATCGAGAAGAATTTGAAAACAAGGGGGAAGATCTGATAACAATTCAATCATGGATTTTTTCTTTAGGCTCACATCTTGCCAATGACTCTGTTGATATGGTGAATAGCCTTCCAAAAGTAAAATCTGACTGGATATTAGTTTTAGAAGAAAAAATTGACAAAATGACGTCAGAATTGATTCCTTTAAAAAACTTTATTCTACCTGGAGGAAATTTAATAATTAGTCAAACTCATATTGCAAGAGCAATTTGCCGACGAGCAGAACGAATTACAATTGAATTGCAAAATTCATTATCCAATGATGATGTTCCCCTGCCTAAAAGTGCAATCCCGCTTTTAAATCGATTAAGCGATTATTTATTTACTCTTTCACGTTGGTTTTCAGCAAAAACAGGGGCCACGGAAATAGATTGGAAACCGATGTGAGAAAAAGTGCTTGTGTAGGCCCACAAAAAGAATATATTTGCGAAAAATAAGAAGCATATATAAACATGTATTGGACTCTTGAACTTGCCTCCTATTTAAGTGATGCGCCATGGCCTGCCACAAAGGATGAATTGATTGATTACGCTATTCGAACGGGTGCCCCATTAGAAGTAGTTGAGAATATTCAAGCTATCGAAGAAGAGGATCAGGATGTTTATGAATCCATAGAAGAAATATGGCCAGATTATCCGTCAGATGAAGATTTTCTTTGGAATGAAGAGGAATACTAGCTTTAACAAATAATCACATAACCTTCGTGTCTCAAGGGTTTGTACTTTTATATGCAAGATGATTCAAAAGCTTCTTCAAAAATTACTGGGCGATAAATCTAAAAAAGACTTAAAAGAGATTCAGCCATATGTCGAAAAGATTCACCATGCAGAAGAGTCTATTCGGGGTATTTCACCTGATGGCCTTCGTCAAAAAACCAAGGAATTTAAAGAGCGTGTCAAATCATCCTCAAAACTAGAACGAGAGGAAATCGTTTCCTTGAAAAATAGTGCGGATCAAGAAAATAACTTTGAAATCAAAGAGTCTCTTTACTCAAAAATTGACGAATTAAGTAAGGCTGCTGAAGCTGCTGAAGATAAAATTCTAAATGAAATTCTTCCTGAAGCCTACGCGGTAATCAGAGAAACTGCTCGTCAATGGTCAATAGGTCCACTCCGTGTGACATGCACGAACTTAGATAGGGAACTATCATCATCGTTAAGTGCAATAAGTCTCGATGGGGAAAAAGCCACTTGGAGTAATGAGTGGGAGGCTGCAGGGACTCCTGTTTCATGGAATATGATACATTATGATGTTCAACTTTTTGGTGGAACTGTTTTGCATATGGGAAGAATTGCAGAAATGGCGACTGGTGAGGGGAAAACTCTTGTCGCAACTCTCCCCGTATATTTAAACGCTCTTTCCGGTCGAGGAGTCCATGTTGTTACGGTTAATGATTATTTATCCAAAAGAGATGCCGAGTGGATGGGGCCACTATATCAATTTCATGGTTTAAGTGTTGATTGTATTGATAAACATCAACCCAACAGCGAAGGGCGACGCAAAGCATATTCAGCAGATATAACTTTTGGTACAAATAATGAGTTCGGCTTCGATTATTTAAGAGATAATATGGCTAGAGAGGCGGATGACCTTGTCCAAAGGGGTCATAACTATGCTATCGTAGACGAAGTTGATTCTGTTTTAATAGATGACGCACGAACCCCCCTTATAATTTCTGGCCCAACTCCAAATGGTGACAAACACGAATACAATGATCTGAAAAAGTTTGTAATTGAGTTATTTAATAGCCAAAAGAGTATATCCCATGAAGCAATAACTTTAGCAAAAGACCTCTTGAGTCAAGGAAATTCAAAAGATGCAGGGTTTCAACTTTTAAGAGCCCATCGCGCTCTCCCTAAAAATAAAGCTTTAATAAAATTATTATCTCAGTCCGGGAATAAGGCCTTACTTCAAAAAACTGAAGGATTTTATCTTCAAAATCAAGGTAAAGAAATGAAAGTCGTGGACGAAACTCTTTTCTTCGCTATAGAAGAAAAACAGAATCAAGTTAATTTGACTGATAAAGGGATAGAAATGCTAAGCAATTTGACAAATCCTGAGTTTTTTATTATGCCTGACATGTCTACCGAATTGGATTCGATCATGTCCTCTGAAATTTCCCCTTCTAAAAAAGCCGAAAAAAAAGACGCTCTTGTTCGAGATTACAGAATAAAAAGTGAGCGAATTCACTCGATGAATCAATTATTAAAAGCTTATACTTTGTTTGAAAAAGATATTGAATATGTCGTTATGGATTCAAAAGTTAAAATTGTTGATGAACAAACGGGTAGAATTATGGATGGTCGCCGATACTCCGACGGGCTTCATCAGGCCATTGAGGCGAAAGAAAATGTAAAAATAGAAGCTGCTTCTCAAACCTATGCGACAGTAACTCTCCAAAACTACTTCAGGATGTACAACAAACTTTCTGGAATGACGGGAACAGCTGAAACCGAAGCTGGAGAATTTTGGGAAATTTATAAACTTGATGTTACTGTCATTCCTACGAATAGGCCTATCGCTCGTGATGACAGAGATGACTTAGTATTCAAAACAAAACGTGAAAAATACAATGCCGTTATAGACGAAATAATAGCTTTGAGAGAAAGTAAACGTCCCGTTCTAGTCGGAACTACTTCTGTTGAGATCAGTGAATTATTAAGTAAAGCTCTGAATATCCGTAAAATTCCACATCAAGTTTTAAATGCTAAAATGCACCAAAAAGAAGCTGATGTTGTTGCGGAAGCAGGTCGTCCAGGCACAGTTACCATAGCAACAAATATGGCTGGTCGAGGTACAGATATAAAATTATCAAAAGAGACTGTGGATGCAGGAGGCTTAGCTATCATAGGCACAGAGCGCCATGATTCTAGAAGGGTTGATCGGCAACTAAGAGGTCGGTCTGGTAGACAGGGGGACCCCGGCAGTTCTCAATTTTTTGTAAGCCTAGAGGATAATCTTATGAGACTATTTGGCTCAGAAAGAATTGCAAGTTTAATGGATCGAATGGGCCACAAAGAAGGAGAAGTCATTCAGCACGGTATGGTTTCTAAGTCCATAGAAAGAGCTCAAAAAAAAGTTGAAGAAAATAATTTTGGAATGCGTAAAAGGCTTTTAGAGTATGATGATGTAATGAATGCTCAAAGGGAAGGCGTTTATCGTAGAAGAAAAAATGCTCTTTCTGGAGAGCGGCTTCAAGTCGATATTGCTAATATGGCTTTTGATCTATCTGAAAATGTGGTTTCCAATTCTAAATCATCAGATAATTTCTCATCATATCAATTAGACGTATTTGAGCTATTTGGAATATTACCTGCTGTTGATGAAGGTGAATTCAAGAAAATACCACTAAATGAATTATCAAAACTAACATTTGAAAGTGCTCTAAAATCATATTCATCCAGAAATTCTCAAGTGGCATTTCAAGCGCTACCGGTTCTTGAAAATGTGATTCAAGAACAGGGTAAAGATGTCGAAACCATTTTAGTCCCTTTCACAGATGGCAAAAAAGGCCTGCAGGTTCCAACTAATTTAAAAGAATCTGTAAGCTCCAAAGGAGAAAGTTTAATTCGAGATTTAGAAAAAAGTGTTGTCCTGTCAATGATCGACGAATCCTGGAAAGACCATCTCCGAAATATGGATGATCTCCGCCAAAATGTTCAAGGTGCAGTTTATGAACAAAAAGACCCATTACTAATTTATAAACACGAAAGCTTTGGTCTCTTTAAAGAGATGTTAGATGATTTGAATAAAAACTCAATTTCTTTCCTTTTTAACGCAAACCTCCCAAAGCCTGACGAGCAAAATTCTTCTCAACGCGTTCAACGCGCATCTGAAAAAAAGACCTCAAAAATTAACTACACTACAAGTGGACCTGGTAGTAGTGATTCAAATAATTCTGGTAATACTTCGAGAGGAAACCGGCTTGGTAAGCCTATAAAAAGTGAAAAAAAATATGGCCGTAATGATATTGTAACAATAACGAATATCACCTCAGGTGAGCAAAAAAATGTAAAATTTAAAATTGCAGAACCTCTGCTCTCCCAAGGGTGGGTGTTGTTGTGATTTTAACGGTTTAACCAGGGATTTGGGTCTTGATTCTCTGTGTTTTTCCAAAGTTCAAAATGAACGGTAGATTCCCCAGTCTCAGGATCAGATGCCACTGAACCTATTTCTTCTAAGATGTCTACTTTATCGCCTGTTTTAACATAAACATCCTCAAGGTTAGAGTACACTGTAAAATAATTACCGTGCCTAATAAGCACTACGCGATTTGCTCCGGGGATTCTTACAACTGTTGATACTTCACCTCGGAACACAGCTCTAACCATAGATCCTTTTGGAGTACCAATATCAATACCTGGATTTTTTATTGAAACCCCTGATGTTCCAGGAACAATATTGGGGCCAAAATCCTGTGTTATGATTCCTCTTTTTACCGGCCATGGTAAGTTCCCTTTATTTTCAGAAAAATTCTTTGCCAAAGCCGTCCCCTCAGGAGTCAATTCAAATGTGGCTAAATTCGAGTTTGCTGATTTTGAATTACTACTACTTTTTCGAGCCGCATTCCTCTGACGTTTAAGCTCCTGTTTTATGATTTTTTGAATTTGCCTCTCTAATTTTTGTAGCTCACTTCTTTTCTTCTTAATCTCTGCCAAGACTCTTGATTCTTTCCTTTTGAGTGATTGAGCAGCACTTTCTCTATCATTCTTGTCATTAATTAAAACTTGCTTTTGGGCAATCTCTTCTGAAAGCAGTTTTATTTTTTCTTCTTTTTCTTTTTCTTCTATAGCTATATTTTTTTCTTTTCTTTCTTTTAAAGAATTAATCTCATCTACTTGTGTTCGACGAAAACCAACATACTGTTTCAAAAAATATATCCTTTTGAGAGCTTGCTGTATACTTGACGAAGCAAAAACATAAGCCCAAGACTGAGTTGGCTTGCCTCTTTTTTGTGCCTCTCTTATCATTGAGGCATATTTTTTTTTTAGAAGATCTATATCTTTTTGATTTTTCAAAATCTCTTTTTTCATACGAGAAATTTGAA
>MDTB01026450.1_pt1 | contig 11383 bp, 9 predicted proteins | sample 811161 | NCBI WGS metagenome assembly MDTB01 (sample SAMN05326650, study PRJNA326480) | marine metagenome | isolation source: seawater | place: Mediterranean Sea | collected 2009
AGATAGTCTTGATATGACTCCTGATGATACAACAGATTCTTATCGTGATATGGTAGAAAGTCAAATGAAAGAAATTAGTAGAGTACAATCAAAGTATTTTAAAAGTATTAAGAAATTAAAAAAAGGCTTCAAATTCGATAAAAAAAGATTAGTTTATGTCATAGAAGAGTCTGAACCATTAAAAGAAAAACTATATCAAATAAAATATAGGCGAGCAGCCATCACACCAGAAATTGACATATTGAATAGCAAATTGAATGAAGCACTTTTTGTTAACTCTAATCCATCATATTCTAATCGAATTATTAAAATTGCAAAAATTGTTGATAATTACAATACAACACTAGATAGATATGAAGATTATTTATTAAATATAGATCGTATAGCTATAAAGGAAGCAGGAGGGTATGTTATTCTGATTTCAGAAAAATCTGACCCGATGGAATACGTTACTGTTTATGAACAGGGAATGGAAGAATATTTTGAAATTATCGATAAAATAAAAAAAATAATACGAACAATAAAGTAAACCGTTGACTATTTTTTCATAAGGATTATTTTGTGAATAATTTCTTTGGTTTTTCCCTTAGCCTTAACAAAATATATTCCATTTGAAACATTTTTTCCATATTGGTTTTTGCCATTCCATATAAGGGTTATATAGTCTGGCTCTTGAAATAAGTGTGATGATTTCCAAACTGTTTCACCTAAAATATTAACAATACTTGTTTGAATTTCCTGTTGTTCTGTGGATTGTAAATCTAGTGATATATTTTTTCCCATAGATGGGTTGGGATAAGGATTGTATAAAGTAAAATCTTCAGAGTAGCCATCTGAAATTTGAATAGTATATTCCCATTGAGACTGTTCACCATCTATTGCAGATACAACCAGTGAAATCCATTCAATATCCATTCCAGTGTCTATATTTATAGTATTAGCTGATCGCACTGTCCATTTATCTATTTCCTCATGCTTTACAATTGATGATAATACAGAATGTCCTTGTTGTTGAAAGAAATTTATCTCAACTGGGCTTGTAGTTTCTAATTTGTAGTAATTACTCTCGTAACGTTCTAATGAGTAATTGGTCGTATTTTCAATAGTACCTGATTGAAAAAATAACAATTCCTCCGGAACAGGGTTTACCACGGATTTGTATCCATCAGACTCAGTATACGAGTAAATCCCCGCATTAGCATTTAATATTTTGTTTGCAATGCGCATTCGAGTTAATGCATCTTCAAATGAGGAATTGAAAGAAGAAAGTGCTTCATCAATTGCTTGAAAACTTATATCTTTAACTGGGTTTGCAAGTATATTTGAATTCTCCCAGCAGGATCTTATGGTCTCACTCCCCCCAAGATGTTCATCAATATATTGGAAAAAAATAAATGTTCCATACATGTGATTACTTTCATCATCAATTGGTTTATTTGGATTTGAAAACCAAGAGGGCAAATATCTGTATAAATCATTAATACCATCAAATAATTCATCTTCACTCCAAACAGCTGTAGCTTCCATAAACCAGAGTCTCTCATAGCAGTTATAACCAAATTGGATGGAATGAAAAAATTCATGAACGGAAGTTACTTTTATATTCTCAAGTTCCGTGTGTTCGCCAAATTGCGAACCTGAATAATTATTTCTCATGCGTATGTAGCTAGCACAGGATGGAGCATCAATATCTGAATTTGCCGTATACGTAATGCCAAAATAGTAAGTAGGCAAATTTTCAATGTAAATATCATATAGATTATAATTTTTATTAGGGTCATTAGGTGGTGGAGTAAAACCTAACGTATCAATAAAGAATTTATATACTTGTTCATATACTTCTGACATAGTTATGACGTAATCAATATTTGCTACAGCATCTGTTCCTTCTAATGTATAATGAAGTCGAAAATGATCTGTGTCTAGATATTGATCTAAATCATTAGGAATAATTGATATAATTTTATTACTTTGGACTCCTAAACCTAAACTGGGTAATTCTTGAATCTGATAATCAGATAGCTCTGTAAAGCCATTTCTGATAATGTTGGTAATATGAGGTGTTGCGTGAACTACATTCGCACTATTATTAAGAATATGAAATGAGTTTATAGCGGAGGGTGTTGCACATTTACTTGAACATATAATCAAAAGGAAGATTGTCAATCTATTGATCAAGTTCATCAAATTTATCCTTATACTTATATCGTAGGTATAGGCCCATTAAAATAAATGATATTGCCCAAAAAATTGAAAAGTATAATATCCAATCTTTCATATTATTGTTAATATTTTATCAAATATGTAGTTAGTAAACAATATTATCAGTCCTGTTTTTGTTATTTCGTTCATCGGCGAGTTGTTATTTGAAATAATACCAGAGCATGTGATTGTAATTCCCGTGATGTTTAGCCAAGTTTTAATTCCATCCGGTGTACCTTTTTTTAATTTGTTCATTTTGGTGGTTTTTGATGGTTCTAGTTCTGCGATGTAATCATTAGAGTAGTGAAGATAAGCTACGAGAATATTTTCTGTTGGAGAAGATTCAAAATAATAATTTTTTATTGGTTTTCTTAATCTAAGTCCTAATTGGAGGGATTCTTTGTTATCAATAATCTGAAATTTTATTATATCATAAGGCAATCGAATTTTCTCTATTTCTGCAGAATCGCCACTCACTTCAAAAAGGGTAATATAAAACCAACCAGATTGAGCTTGCCAGGCACTATAGTTATCTATATTTGGAATTCTGTCCAGGTTTAATGTGATAATTACGCCATTTGTTTTAGAATTTATTTGAATTGAGTCAACCTTTGAACTTTTTGAATAACCTGAAGATGCACCACAACAAAAGAAAAATAGGAGCGTTAATTTTTTTAAAAACATTATTTATTAAATTTCAACATGATATCATTGCTTAACTATTTATTCACATCCCAATTAAAATGAAATTGGGGTATTTTAAATGTAGCAATTTATTAATTACTCTTTGTTCAGTTTAAAGCCGAAAGGTAATTTTATGAAAGTGAATCTTTAATAAAATGAATATTAAATATATATTACTAATTTATAGTTTATTGATTTTTCCCATATATGCTCAGGAAGATAATATAAATTCTGATGCAGACGCCTCTAATCCTCAATTACAAGGAGCATTTGGAGCAGTGACTATTGATGGGAAAATTTGGAATCAACTTGCCCTAAGACCAGTAGTTCCATTCGGAGAATTGGCTATTGCGTTTGATCTTGTCTTATATATTGATCAAGATGGAAATATCCATGATGATGAATGGGATTTTTCAGATAGTGAGAAAATAAAAAACACACTAATTGATAAGATATACTACATACGATACGGTAACAGATGGAGCGGCAAGTATTTTAAAATTGGAGCTCTTGATAATGTGACAATGGGGTATGGGATTTTATTAAATAATTATAGCAATACTCTTTTATATCCACAGGTTCGAAAAGTGGGAATGGAGTTTAGTTTAAATTCTTTTGGAGGTAATCTGTATGGATTTACAAATGATTTTAAAGAAAACTTGGGTCTAACTGGAGTTCGATTTGCAGCTCCCATACCTTACGGGTTTAGATTCGGAGTGTCTTGGGTTGGGGATAGAAATCAATATTTAGGATTGAGAGATTCAGATGGTGATGGTAGGCCTGATATTGTTGATGATTTCCCCGACGATAAGGACTGGTATGTAGATACAGATAATGATGGGTTGGATGATAGATTTCCATTGGAGTGGGACATAGATGGCGATGGTATAACAGATACTCTCAGTAATGATGTACCCGGTTGGAGCTTAGATACAATTATAGTGCTAGACACCTCCATCATAAGAAAGCCTGAACCACTTGATGTCAATAAAAAATCTGCAACATTTAATTCTTTTGCATTTGATGTTGGACTTCCAATATTTGATGAAGGCCAATTATCCATTGATCTATATGCTCAATTCGCTGCGCTTTTAGGAAAAACAGAACATCCAATTGAAAAAAGGAAAGAACCTGCCGGATATGGAATCATTCCGTTGGGTTTATCTGCAAGATTTGGCCCAGCTACTTTGAATTTTGAATTCCGAAGGATGCCTATCGGAAGATTTGAATTTGGATACTTTAATCGATCTTATGAAGTTGAAAGAGCAATATTTCAAGGAATAAGTGATAACCAAGGTAAAATAGTAACCAAGTCAAATACTCTTGGAAAATACCGTGAGCAGAATGGCTTCTATTCATCAATAAATATCGATCTAGGTAGTCTATTTGATGCAAGGATGGCTTTTCAGAATCTTAATGGCAACCAATATAATTCAGAGCTAAATGCAATTATGAAGGCCTCTAATCAAAGTTTTACTGCAATACTGAAATTAAAAAAACCGATAAGTAAGATTGAAAAAGCAAACTGGTTTTATCAGCAAAGAAATGTGCCTAATCCATTTGATTTTGAATATTCTGAATCTACAATTATGGGGTACAATATTGGTTTACGTTTAGGAAATGGGATGGTGCTAACATATGTTTTTAGAAGAACTTTTCAGGATATGAATGGAGATGGAGATGTTATAGATATTGGAGAAATGAACAATATGACAAGAGTAGAAACAAGCTTTAGTTTTTAATATGAATGCAAAAGAAATTCGAAAATCTTTTCTAAATTTTTTTATAAAGAAAAATCATAAGTTTATTAGGAGCTCTCCAGTAGTTCCAATTGATGACCCTACTCTTTTATTTACCAATGCGGGAATGAATCAATTTAAATCTATATTTTTAAATGAGTCAAAGTCTGAATATTCAAGAGCAGTGAATAGTCAAAAATGTATACGCGTATCAGGAAAACACAATGATTTAGAAGAGGTTGGTGTTGACACATTTCACCATACTTTTTTTGAAATGCTAGGTAATTGGTCTTTTGGAGATTATTATAAAAAAGAAGCAATTAAATGGTCTTGGGAATTACTTACTGAAGAATGGGCCCTAGACAAAAATAGATTATGGGTAACTGTATTTAATGATGATGATGAAGCTCTTAAACTTTGGATGGAGACGACAGATATTGATCCAAAAAGGGTCATTAAATGCGGTGAGAAGGACAACTTTTGGGAAATGGGAGATACTGGACCTTGTGGACCATGCTCAGAGATTCATTATTTTGTTGGAGATGATATTGAAAAACAAGATGCAAAAGGGGTTAATGTTTCAGATGAATATTGGGAATTGTGGAATCTCGTATTTATCCAATACAATCGTAGACAGGATGGGACTCTTGATGATCTACCCAAGAAGCATGTTGATACAGGTGCTGGGCTTGAGAGAATTGCAACTGTATTGCAAAACAAAAAGAGTAATTATGACAACGATCTTTTTTTGCCAATTATTAGAGTACTCCAAGAAATCGCAGGCTCATCTTACAGTAGTAATCCAATACCTCATCGCGTCATTTCTGATCATATTAGAATGTTATGTTTTTCCATTGCTGATGGTGCGCTTCCATCTAATGATGGTAGAGGATATGTATTAAGAAGAATTTTAAGAAGAGCTTCAAAATTTGGAAGAAATATTGGTTTAGAGAATCCATTTCTTTACCAGCTTGTATCTGTAGTCGGTGAGATTATGAAAGATGTTTTTCCAGAAATTTTGGAAAAAAAATCTCATATTGAAAAAGTAATTCAATTAGAAGAAGAATCATTTAATAATGCTCTTGATCGTGGTCTGTATCATTTTGAAAAAAATATTAAATCATTAAAAGGAAAAACGATCAGTGGCGAGCAGGCATTTAAATTATATGATACATATGGTTTTCCACTAGACCTTACTGTACTTTTGGCTAGGGAAAAAAAATTATTAGTGGATATGGATGGTTTTGAAAGTTGTATGGATGATCAAAGAAAAAAAGCAAAAGCAAAGGGGAAATTTTCCACAGTGTCTGATGAATTCAGTTGGGAAATAGTATCTAAGGACGATGATTCAAAATTTTTAGGATATGATACAACTGATTCAATATCAAAGATTACGCGCTTTTGTACAAAAGGAAATAATTTGATATATCTTGTTCTTAATCAAACTCCTTTCTATGCTGAATCTGGAGGTCAGGTTGGTGATACGGGTACTATTTTCTCTAAAAGGGATGTACTAAAAGTGTTAGATGTTAAGAAAGATAAAGATTTTTTTATTCATATTTGTGAAGGGAGAATTAGTGATCTAAATTCACCTGTAAGTTGTAAAGTAGATATAGAAAGACGTGCATCCATAAAAAATAATCATACAGCCACACATTTGATGCACAAAGCGTTGAAAAATATTTTAGGAACTCATGTAAATCAGGCAGGATCACTTGTCCACCCAGATTATTTGCGGTTTGATTTAACCCACTTTGAAAAAATCACAAGTGAGGAAATCAGGAAAATTGAAGACCAAGTAAATGATCAAATCCTTACCAATACTCCTTTAAATGTAACTATAAAAAGTTTTGACAGTGCGAAAGAGGATGGCGCAGAAGCTCTTTTTGGCGAAAAGTATGGTGAAGAAGTACGAGTTGTACAAATAGGTAATTATTCAATGGAACTATGTGGGGGGACACATGTTAATCGAACTGGTGATATAGGTTTATTTAAAATTGTAGAGGAATCATCACTGTCATCAGGCGTAAGAAGAATTGTTGCATTAACAGGAAAGAAAGCTATCATGGATTTCCAAGAAAAATTCTCATTAATTAATAATATACAGGGTCTATTAAATACGGCACCTAATGAAATGTTAGATAGAATTAATACTATACTAACAGAAAAAAAATTATTAGAAAAAAAAATAAAAAGTAGTTTAGCATTAGATGTAAAAACAGAGATTTTTAGCAATGTGAAATCATTCAATAATTATCAAATGCTTGTTAAGAAAATAAATGTATCTAGTATGGATGATCTAAAAAAAATTGGTGACCAGATACATAAAAAATTAGCTAATGGTATTGTAATATTGTTTTCAGATGGTCAAGGAAAGCCAATGGTTGTTGTCGTAGTTGGAGAAAAGTTAACTAAAATGGGTATTCACGCTGGCCAAATAGCAAAAAGCATTGGATCATATATGGATGGTGGTGGAGGTGGAAAACCTCATATGGCAACAGCTGGTGGGAAAAATACTGATTCAATTTCAAATGCGATGAATCAATCAGAGTTATTAATTAGAAATATGTTAAAAGAAAAGTAATTATACAATTCTAACAAGTAGAATAAGCAATATATATTTTGAAGAAAAACATTCTAGAAACTTCTAGTGCTCCTAGTGCCATTGGCACGTATAGTCAAATTGTAGAAATTAACGATTTTATTTTTACGAGTGGGCAAATTGGATTAGACCCAAAAACGGGTGAATTAGTCGATGGTGGAATGAGAGAGCAAACAGAACGAATACTAAAAAATATTCATTTAATGTTATTGGATGTAGAACTTGATAAGGAGAATATTATCAAATTAACAGTGTACCTAATAGATCTTAAACAATTTTCAGTTGTAAATGATTTATTTAAAAAATTTTTTAGTGATAATATATTTCCCGCAAGAACTACCGTAGAGGTATCGAAGCTTCCTTTAGATGCATTAGTGGAAATTGAATGTATAGCACACAGGTGATTTAGGGTTGGATTATAAATTACTATATATATTACTTTTTCTAAATACTGTGAGGATGGAAGGAATAGATGAAGAAATAAAAAAAGATCCAAAGAAAGCATTCTATTATTCTATAATACCTGGCATGGGACAGGTATACAATGGAAAAATAATTAAATCAGCATTTTTTATTGGCTTGGAGGCAACAGTATATTTTTCATGGAGTGAAAATCGAAATAAATATATAAATTTTGAACAGAATAATTTTCCTCTGTCAAAGAATACTTACTTAAAAAAAAGAAATAAATATGCTTGGTGGATAGGAATAATTTATGCTTACTCAATTATTGATGCTATTGTTGATGCTCATTTGCATCCCTTTTCTTTACTTATGAAAAATCCAATAGTACAAGAAAAAGATAAGGAGGACATCTATGCAGAGTAGAGAGCAATGGGGTTCTAGACTGGGATTTATTCTAGCTGCATCAGGATCAGCGGTGGGAATAGGGAATATTTGGAAATTCCCTTATATTGCAGGCGAAAATGGAGGAGCAGCATTTACCTTAGTGTACCTATTGTGCATTCTGATTGTAGGGTTGACAATTGTTATTGCAGAATTTGTAATTGGCCGAAAAACGCAATTGAGTCCAGTAGGTGCATTTGAAAAGCTTGCACCCAATACTGCATGGAAATGGGTTGGCTTTTTAGGTGTTGCTTCAGCATTTGTAATATTGTCTTTTTATGGAGTAGTTGGTGGATGGATATTAAAGTATTTTTTTCTTTCTGCGATGGGTGGTTTTGATGTTTTAAATAATGACCCAGAGACTGCTAAAGCTGTATTTGGAAGTTTTACAAGTTCGGCAATTTCACCAATCGTTTTTCAAATTTCATTTATGTTAATCTGCGTCTATGTCATCATAAATGGTGTGAAAGATGGTATCGAAAATTGGTCAAAAATCATGATGCCAATAATTATTATTTTACTAATAATTTTAGCTATTCGCGGGCTAACTCTTCCTGGTGGTGCAAAAGGCTTAGAATTTTTATTCTTTCCTAGGTTTGATGACCTTAATGCATCTTCTATTGTATTAGCTCTAGGTCACTCATTTTTTACTCTGAGTTTAGGAATGGGTACAATGATAACCTATGGAAGTTATTTGGATAAAAAACAAAACTTATTGGGATCAGCATTGTGGGTACTAGTTTTAGATACTATGATTGCAATGATTGCAGGTATTGCCATATTTACAACAGTATTTGCGCAAGGTGCAGACCCAGCGGGAGGACCAGGTCTTATTTTTTTTATTTTGCCCTCCATATTTCCACAATTATCATATGGCGCTTTGTGGGGAACACTTTTCTTTGGTTTACTTTTTATGGCGGCTTTAACTTCAGCAATCTCAATACTAGAAGTGGTAACAGCATATTTTATAGATCAAAAGGGTTGGACAAGAAAAAAAGCTACAATTCAATTTGGTGCAGTAATTACAATTGTTGGTGTTTTTTGCTCATTATCTCTTGGGTCATTTAATATCACAGGATTTCTGGGAGAAGGGTTTTCAAAAATTCTTGGTGGAACTTTTTTTGATGTAATGGATAATTTGTCATCCAAGTATATGTTGCCGATTGGAGGTCTGTTAACAGCTATATTCATTCTTTATCGCTTTGGTACCACAAACTTTATTAAAGAATTAAAACAGGGTATGGGAGAGTTGAATATTTCTTCTGAGCACTCAACGATAACAGAACATTACACGATTAAAGGAATTTTATTTATTGCTGCATTTGTAGTGGCATTTATTATTCTTAATGAGGTCATTGCAGTGGTGACTGGAAGTGCGATTATAGGTTGATTATGCTGCTAGCTAGATTATTTCCAAAAAAATCAACATTTTTTGAACGGAACAAACAGTTTTACATAAAAATAGGTACTAAGATGGATTCTGTTGGCTGGATTCAATTATTTACTATATGGACTCTTGTTGTAGCAGGAATAGTTATAAATAAAGGCTCTATAGATAGGTATGTTTATTGGGACTGGATTGGATGGGAAATAGGAATTTTAAAACTTGTCTTTGCCAGTGCTTTATTTATCTTTTTATTAAAACCAAAAAAATTATGGTATCTTGGGAAAAAAGAATTAAATATAACTGGATTTATAATTCATAGCATAGTTGCGTTTATGTTATTAATGATAGGATGGATTAATTTAGAAGTCTCTTTTCGGGATTTCCCAATATTATTTCCATATTGTATTGCATTTTTATCTGGATCATTAGTTTTTCAGTTTACTCTTGATCTGGATCAAGAAAAAGGGGTTTGGAATCATTATAATTGGGAAAATAAAATGAGTGTTTTTGGTGGATCTGTAATTTTAATGTTCGTTGCTCTATTATTTGGAATTTATCTTGATGACCCTATCCTAAGTTCCGCAGCAGCAGTATCGTTACCATTCCCTCTGATTGTATTAATTTGGCCAAATCATGTTAGACACCTCCAGAGGGCACGTATTTTTCCCATATTTACCTTTGCAGTGGCGCTATGCATCAGGGTTCCTTGGTTTTTTTTCCCTCTTGGATTGATGTTTTTTGTCATAAGAACAATTAATTATTTTAGATTTGGTATTGTCTATCCTTCATTTGCTGTAGATTTTTTAGAAGAAGAATAATTATGTACGATGCTATTATTGTTGGTGCCGGGCCTGCCGGCTCTACTGCTGCTCTATATGCAAATCGTGTGGGATTAAAGTGTATTCTTCTTGATAAAGCCGTGTTTCCAAGAGACAAAATTTGTGGTGATGCACTATCAGGTAAAAGCGTTAGAATAATGGAAGAACTGAACCTTATTGATGAGGTTGGAAGATTGGATGGCGCAGAAATTAATAGAATAACATTTGGAAGCCCTAGTAATAAACAGTTTGATGTTCACTTAAGAGCATCAGAGAAAAATAATCACATCACAAAAGGGTATGTTATACCTCGCGAAATTTTTGACAACTATTTATTTGAAAAAGCAAATAAGATCACAGATACAAAACAAGGATTTACTGTCAAAGACCTAATTTATGAAAATGACCAAATTTCTGGAATAAGAGGAATATCAAGAGATGGACAGGAAGAAATTATAAATGCTCCAATTATTATGGGGTGTGATGGTGCTAATTCAATTATAGCTAGAAAACTTGGCGTATACAAAATGGATATGAAAAACACATCAGTTGCAATTAGACAATATTATGGAGGTGTGGAGGGACTTACAAATCAGATTGAACTTCATTACTTAAGAGAAGTTAAACCAGGTTACTTTTGGATTTTTCCAGCAGGAAAGGGAAAAGCAAATATTGGTATTGGTCTTAGTAAGTCAGCCGCAAAACAAGACAATAGGACATTAAAACAAATAATGGATCAAATAATAGCCTCCCCTCATTTCCAGGAACGCTTTGCTAATGCCAAACCATTGGAAAAACCAACTGGGTGGAATCTTCCTATGGGCAGTGTGCACAGAAAAAATTGTGGTGATGGTTACATGTTGCTTGGCGATGCTGCAGGCTTGATTGACCCATTTACCGGTGAGGGAATTGGAAATGCAATGGTTGCCTCGAAATACGCAATTGAAGTTCTACATAAAGCCAAAAAATTAAACGACTATACAGAAAAAGTATTAAAGGAATACGATACTTTACTGTGGGAAGAGATAGGCAAAGAATTGCGCACAAGTACAAAATTGCAGTCACTTTCTAAGTCAAGTTTTCTATTGAATTTTGTTATCAATAG
>MDTB01046230.1_pt1 | contig 11383 bp, 12 predicted proteins | sample 811161 | NCBI WGS metagenome assembly MDTB01 (sample SAMN05326650, study PRJNA326480) | marine metagenome | isolation source: seawater | place: Mediterranean Sea | collected 2009
AAAATAATTTCATGGTACCCCTAGTCCGACTCGAACGGACATGAACCGAAGTTCAACGGATTTTGAATCCGTCGCGTCTACCAATTCCGCCATAGGGGCAAGATTATTAGTTATAAATTAATTTATTGTTTTTAAAAATCAAAAAGAATTTTCTTTACTTACATTTTAAATCTATTGGTTGAATTGATGTTAGTATAACACTTACTTTTTGTTTTAATATTAACTCACATATTTTATCTTTAGAATTAACGGTAAATAAAAAAAATTGATGAGGTTTAAAATAACGTTTTATTATCAAAAAACTATCTATCGAAACGCTTATATATTCAAATCCAAAAATATTTGTTAAATATTTTATTAAAAATAGGTAAGTTTTATTCTTAAATATTATTGGAAAATTGAAAATGACATTAACATCTTTATCTTGTAAAAACTTTAGTTTTAAAATGTTTTGACCTTCAATAAATACTTGATTTTTAATACCAATATATTTTAATTTTTCTTTTAAAACTTTAAGGTCTGAAAACTTAATATCCGATAGGTTTTTTAAATCTAACCATAATTTTTTATTTTTCGCATATAAAATATCATCTAAAGTTGGTAAATCATTTGTTAATGGATGATTATGTGTAATAAAAAATTGTCTATAATTTTTACTAAAATAAACATCAAGTTCGACACCTTTCCATCTATCTTTATTAATTTTAAAAAAAATTTCTTCAAGATTTTTAGAATAACTTTGCCCCCTATGTAACCATAACTCTGTGTTTAAGATTTGTTCAGAAAAAACTTTTGAACTAAAAAAAAAAATTAATATTAAAATGATAAGATTTGGTGTTTTCAATATTTTACTCTAATGTTTTAAATTTAATTTGTTTGTTAAATCTTTTATTCAAATTACCATAAAATAGTTTAGTTCTTTCTCTTTGAGGAAGCTTTATTTCGAAGCCCATCTTTGAAATTATAAAATCATATAAATTAAGATTACTTTTTATATTTATAGGTTTGTTAATATTATTTTTATAATATAAAATTGGTATTTCCCACTCTTCAATCTCAGGATTAGTCGAATTACAGTGCGAAAGTTTTTTTCTTTTAAGATATTGTCCGTGATCAGATAAATAAATTATATCATTATTTTTTTTAAATTTAGAAATCAGATCTTTTAAAAAGTTAATACTATTTTCTTTTATGCTGTAGGTATAAACTAGGTTTTTATCACTATTTTTATGTAGATTAAATTTATTTAGATCAAACTTATTAAAATAAGGAAAGTGAGAACCATTTTTAATTACAACTATAAATTGATTATCTTTCTTAGAAGATACATCAATTAATTTTTTTAATAAAATTTTATCTCTTTCTTTCTCATTCAAATGATTAAAGAAATATTTTTCATCAATACTGCTAAGTTCTTTAATAGTTTGTAAGTACTGATAGTTACCAAGCTTTTCTTGAGCTGAAAAATATAAAGTCTTATAGTCAGCTTCTTTTGCTTGTAACCATAAATTTTTTCTTAAAACTATACTGTCTTGATTTACTTTTATTCCATTCATTAAAGAAAAAACAGCTTGAGCACTACAATTATGAATAGAATGAAATTTTTTAAGATGTTTAAAGTTTTGATCAACGTTTTTTTCTAAATTTTTTGCTCTACGAAAATACTCATAAGAAACACTTTCATCAATGATCAAAATTATATTCTTTTGTTTAAAATTGGCATTAAATGTTGGGTTTTCCCCAGAATATTTAAAATTTTCACTAAAAAAAATTAAGGGCAGTGGAATTAAAACTTGGAGTTGTGAAGGTAGTCCTTGAGTTGCAAACCCTCCTCTTTTAATAGAAATAGTAAAAAGAAGAGATAAAAATATTAAGGAAAAATAAATTTTTTTTTTACTATAAAAATTTAAATTTTTAATTCCATAAATAAGTACTAAAAAACCAAAAACAAATATAAAAAAATTGATTAAAACTTCATTTTTATAACTCAAAATCAAATTTACCCATGAACTTTTATTTAAAATAGCAATCTCAATATCATTAATATTAATGATATTGCCAGAGATATCGTAAAAAAATTGGCTAATAAAACTTGATATAAGAAAGACTAAACCAAGACTTACCCTAACAGAAATATTTTTTATGGAGAAAAATACAAAATAAAAAAAAAAAAAGATTAATGATACACATGAAAAAAAAAATAGTTTAGATAAACTATTATGACCTATGTCTATAAAAAGAACTTGAAATAGATTCCTGTTACTTAGTATCAAATAAACAAAAATTAGTAATAATGGAGTGTATTTTGAATATTTAGCTTTTTCCATAAAATTGAGCCTTTATTAAACAACAGAATTATTATTCTAATTTTTTATTTCAAAAAAAATTTTTACTCATTGTGTGTTATGTCTTTAAGATAAAAGTATACTTTAATTAAATTTATTTCAGCTAAGAGTACTTTAATTCGCAATTAATTTTTCATCAAACAAAATGTGATAAAAATCTAAATTTTTTAATCAAACATAAAGTTTTAAATCAGGCTTTTAAAAAACGTCAAACTATATAATATATTAGGTATTTTGTTGTCCGTGGTGAAAAATTCAGTAGTACAATCTTTTTATAACACTATACAATATCCGGAACCTCTATTTTCCTCTGAAAAAATTAAAAACTTTACAAAAACAAATAAAAAGGATTATCGTCAGACATATCAAAAATTTATAATTAAAAATAAAAAAAAATTTGTTATCCGTCATCGAATTAATGATCATTATCTTCAGCCTGAAAATGCTAAAATTTCTATTGCAGATTTTGGATGCGGTACTGGAAATAATGCAATTATTCTTGCTTCAATTTTTCCAAATGCAAATATTCATTGCTATGATATCGCCGATAATAGTTTAAAACATTTACAACAAACTATTAATATTCTTGATCTTAAAAATATAACTTTATTTAAGCGAGATCTGATGAAAGATAAACTTAATTATAGTTATAATATGATCTTTTCATTAGGGGTTATGCACCACACTGTTAGCATACAAAAAACTTTTAAAAATATTACCTCCACTTTAAAAAAAGGTGGAATAGGTACATTTTTTTTATATCATAAGAATGGTAAATTTTACGAAACTTTGGCCAATAAGTTAGTTCTCACTCTTGCTAAAAATAACAACCAAAAACTGGAAATAATAAAAAATGTAGGACTTGATAGAAAGAAATTATCTGCAAAGCTTGTCAATCTATATGATATTCTTCTTGATAGCTCAAAAGTTTTATCAATTTCAGGAAGAATCAAATCAATAGGAATTCGTATAATAAATAAACTATTTAGATCCACTAATTTAAAAAAAGTCACATCACTAAATGCGAATTGGGATGGATTTGCCCACCCATTAGCTCAGTTTATTGATACAGAAGATATTAAGAAAACAATAGAAAACTCAAACAACGTATTGGTTGATCTATGGTTTGGCGATGCAAACCGCATTTCAGAGCAATCAACTAAAAAATTACTCGATAATTTAGGTCTGGCAGAATATACACCTAAAAACTCCGATCAATTCATATATGCTGGAATTCAGGAAATACTAATTGCTCCACGTAAAATATATTTTTCAGTTTCTAAATTAGCTAAAGGATAAAAGTTTCCATGTGTGGCATACTCTTCTACCTTCCCAAGTCGGGATCATCTATCCCAAAAAATTTATTTACAATCTCTACTAAACTTCAAAGACATAGGGGACCAGATGACCTGCAGATAAAAAAAGTAGGCTCAGCTATGTTTGGCTTTGTTCGATTATCTATAGTTGATTTAAGCAATGCAGCGCATCAACCTATAAAATTCAATAACATAACTGGAGTAATTAATGGTGAATTATATAATTATATTGAGCTAAAAGAGGAACTTCAAAAATTAGGTTATACTTTTAAAAGCAATGGTGATTCTGAGGTCTTTATGGCAGCTATTTCTCATTGGGGAATTAATATTGCCTCGAAAAAATTTAGAGGAATGTATGCAGCAGTAATATATGATTCTCAAGCTAATAGTTATTCAATTATTCGTGATCGTTTTGGTATTAAGCCGTTATACTATTTTGAAAATGAAGGAAAATTAATTATTTCCTCAGAAATTAAGTCTATATTGAGCCTTCTTAACATTCCACCTTCTATAAAAAAAAGAACCATTCACAATTTTATCTATAAAGGATTTCTAGATAATGATCTAAATACCTTTTATTCAAATATTTTTAAGTTTCCTCCAGCAAGCCATGCAACTGTAGTTTCAAACAATAGTTTAAAATTTATTAAATATTGGCAGCCAGAGTTTTCTGAGAGTAAAATTTTTGATCCAGATGAGCTCTTTGAAATTTTAGATGAGACAATGAATATTCATCTTCGATCTGACGTTAAAATCTCTTTAGCTTTGAGTGGGGGGATAGACAGCACAATAATTTCAAAGTATGCAAGTAAAATTAAACATGTAGATTTTATAAGTACTTCCCACTCTTCTTCTGGCATGTATGGTAAACAATCTACAGAAGCCGGAGAAATTGAAAAAAAAAACATTGATAAAACTGTTTCCTATTATGGCCTCAAGCATAGATATGTAAATACAAATGATACTGAAAAGATTGATACATTAAAACAAATCCTGGAAAAACTTGACGAACCCATTAAGTCTGCAACAACTATTTATCAATTTGGCATACGTAAGGCAGCAGCTGATAGTGGAAGTAAGGTAATGTTAACTGGAGATGGTTCAGATGAAATTTTTGCTGGATATCCTAAATGTATCCCCCCTTACATGGCAGACTTGATTTCGTCTCATCAATATTTTTACTTTTTAAAAAGTAGCGTAATGCTATCCCACTTTTACGGTTTCTCACCTCTTCAACTTATTGTTCACACAATTCGTTATTTGCGCCAAACTAGTCAATACAATAATTATCTAAAAAAAATGCTTATGGAGCGTTTATTTATTTCTCCAATGCCTTATTGGTTAAGAATAGAAGATGGAATATCAAGTGCCGTATCTTTGGAAACTCGTGTCCCATTCATTGATCACAAGCTTTACGATTATGCTTCATCTGTCAAGTTTCAATCTTTTCTTAAATGCGGGAAAAATAAAACTATGTTACGACAAGCAACAAAAAGACTACTACCACCCCATATTAACAACCAATCAATAAAGATGGGTCGCCCAGGGAATGAAAATAGTTTAATTTTTGGTACTTGGAAAGAAACTGCAGTTAATATTTTTAAAAATGATAGATCCTTTTTACTTCCAGATGATAATGTCGAAAAATATATTTTAGATAGTAACGATGGTAAAAATGTTCGTTTTTGGTTTCGTGCTTTTCTTGCCCACTACTGGATAAAATTACTTAAAGAAAAACACACGAATCTGATTATTAAATAAACTTTTAATATGTAATTCTTTTTATTCAAGAGGCCACTAGAAGCCTTATGTATCGGTCGTGTACAACAATTCCACCACAGGGGCAGGGAATATAATATTCAACTTTTACATTTTAATGTTATAACGTAAAGGTGAGAAAAATATATGATAATATTATGAATCGTAGCGTAAAGCTGTGTGAAAAAAAAAATTCAGAATTTTATCTTTATTTTATTTCATTTATTGAATCTATTTTTTTTCCAATTCCAACGGATGTTTTTTTATTTCCCTATATTTTAGCAAAAAAAAAAAAATATCTTAAAATAGCAATTAATATTACAATTTTCTCAGTGTTAGGAGGGGTGATTGCTTATTTTCTAGGTTATTTTTTATGGAATATAATTTCACCAACCCTGTCTGAACATTATCCAGGGTTCATTTTAAAGTTAAATAATTTTACGAATCAATATTTAGAGGTTGGAATTATTTTGGTTGTAATTGGGGGATTTTCTCCATTTCCTTATAAAATAACTTGCGTTGGTTCAGGGATAATTGGAATCAATATTTTTATTTTTATATTTTTCTCTTTATTTTCAAGATTCTTGAGATTTTTCTTTGTATCATTTTTTGTTTACAAGTATGGTGAAAAAACACAAATAATAATTGGTAGATATATAAATTTAATAAGCCTAATGTTCATTACGCTTTTTGTAGCTTATTTAATTTATCTTTAAAAATGAAAAAAATTTTAAAATAATTTACATTGTAATTGAGAATATGAATCATTTGAAACAAATAACTAACAATAAAATATGCCAAATATCTTTATTGAGCGCATTGGTAGTTTTTTTAGCCTACATTGTAGAAGTATTTGCTAAGGTTCCTCCTTGTGAATTATGCATTTATCAAAGAATTCCGTATTTTCTTGTAGTTTTTTTGGGTGTTATATTTTTCATTTTAAAAAAAAAAAACGGTATTTCTTTTTTTAACACTAATTCTTTTTATCATTAATTTTTTACTTTCATTTTTTCATAGTTTGGTAGAAAGAGGGTTTGTTAATTATAATAGTAGTTGTACTTCTAATAATAATAACTTTGAAGATATTGAATCTCTTAGACAATCCCTGGAAAACACACCTATAGCTAAATGTGATGAGATAGTTTTTTCCGTGATGGGATTTTCTTTAGCAAATATTAATCTGATAATTTTAACTTTTTTTATTTTTGTTAATATATTATTTATAGTAAAAAAATGAAAAAACTTGATCAATCAATAAGACAAATTATTAGAGTAAATCACGCAGGTGAATTTGGTGCCCAAAAAATTTATAGTGGTCAGATAAAATATTTAAAAAATACTAGATTAAAAAAAAAATTACAAAAAATTTCTAAAGAGGAAAAAATTCACTTTGATTACTTCAATGAGCAGATTCTTAAATATAGGGTTAGACCAACATTAATGAGTCCGTTGTGGAGTTTTCTAGGAAATACAATTGGTGCAATTAGCTCCAGGCTTGGGGAGGATTATGTAAATGCGTGTACAGAATCAGTAGAAGAAATCATAGTCGATCATTATAAAAAACAAATAACTTTTTTGAATAATAAAAAACTTAAAAGTGATCTAAAAAAAAAAATTGAAAAGTTTTGCAAAGAAGAAGATGCGCACAGAAAAGATGCTTCACATTCTAGTACTCAAAGAGATAATCTTGCTATCCAAATGTTTAAGAGACTTACGAAGTTTGGGACTAAAGCTGCTATTGAAATTTCGAAAAGAATCTAGCTACGGTTCTAGCTCAGAATCCCAGTAAAGAAAATCATTCCAACTTTTATGCAAAAAATTTGGGGGGAAAAGTTTGCCAATTTCTTTTAATTCATAATTATTTGGAACATAAGGTTTTTTATTTAGCTTAAGGTCTATTTTAGAAACTAATTTATTACCCTTGAATGTATTGCAACGTCTACAAGATGTAACAACATTATCCCAGGTTGTTTTACCTCCCCTAGATCTTGGAATGACATGATCAAAAGTAAGGTGTTCTACTTTGAAACTTTTAACACAATACTGACATGTAAATTTATCCCTCAAAAAAACGTTAAATCTAGTGAAAGCAACCTTATCTGGCAATGGTACATAGTCTTTTAATGAAACCACACTAGGAAGTTTAAGTTTTATAGATGGAGACCTAACCAATTGATCGTATTCTGAGACGACGTTAACTCGTTGCAAAAACACTGCTTTTAGAGCATCCTTCCACGACCAAGTTGATAAAGGAAAGTAGCTAAGAGGTTGATAGTCAGCATTGAGCACTAATGCTGGACAGCTGTTTGAAGCTAAAGACATATATCGATTATATTGTGTTTTTTTTAAAAGTTTAAATATAAAAAAATTTCTTAATAAAACTCTCTCCTATACTTATACCTTTTTCATCAATTCCATGACCTAATAAATCACTTAAATTGTAATCAATTTCAAATCCTAAATTACTTAATTTATCATAAGCCTTTATGGTAAATTCATAATTTATTACTTCATCATTCTTACCATGATATAGAGTAATTGGAAATTTAGATAAAACATCATTATCAAAACTTTCATCCTCAAATAAAAGTCCTGAAAATCCAACTATTCCCCCACATTTAAACTTTCTTTTACAAAGGTGGTATAGAGCCATCATTGTCCCTTGAGAAAAACCCACAAAAAAAATTTTATCATTTGCTAAGTTGTAATTCTTACAAACACTATCAATGTAAAAATTCAAATAAGGTCCTGCAACTTTTAAACCTTCTCCAATTTTTTCTGGAGCAATAGATGTCAATTCAAACCATTGGAATGATTCACCACCCCATGGGCATTCGAAGGGAGCATTAGGTGATAGGAAAATGGTATTAGGAAGATTTTTTTTCCAAATGTTTCCAATTTCAATAAGATCTTTTCCATTCGCACCGTAACCATGCAAAAAAATTACTGCATTATCAATTTTTTTTTCTGGGTTTATTTTATAATCTTTAAGTTCTTTGCTCATTGCCTAGTAATTTTTCTAGTTCTAAAATACCTTTTTTAGAAAATAAATCATTCATATTTCTTAAAAAAAAATCAGCTATTGGTATGATGCAGTTTGGTTTTAAAGTGTTTGATTCTAAAAGTTTATAAATTTCAAAGGCATCTTCAGAGATGAAGCTGTCAACTTCCCCATCTATATTACTGAAATTTTTATTTTCTACTTTTAAGTGATAATTGAAAATTATTCCAGAATGAATATTATCTTGATGTTCGTGAAAATAATTTACAGTCGCTCCCTTCACAAGATTTTTTTTCAAAATTTTTCTTATACCAGCTTCTTCAAAAGCTTCTTTTTTCAAATTATCTAAAATAGAAATTCCTATTGGTTGTCCTCCAGCGAATAAATTGTCATAATATCCCGGAAAATCGTTAAGCTTTTGTGACCTTTTAGCGAAATGAAAAATTACTCTATCTTTTATAAGGCTCCACGCATTTCCGTGGATTCCATATTGCGGTAAACCCAAAATTGAAAGAAGTTTTCTGTCTACCTCAAAAATATTATTAATTCCAAACGGCCTATTGTGATAAAAATTAAGTTTTGGTTCTAGAGAATTAAAATTGAATACCGGACAAATTTCATTATTTTCAATTCTAATATTTGCAAATTCTGATCTATTTTTTAGCTTTGAAAATAAAGACTGTCCCTCAATATGGTTCGTATTTAGAGAGATAGATTCTAGGAAACCTCTGTATTTTTTATTGATCCAACCTATTTTTTTTTTTTTATGAATTATTGGTAAGTAATTATCTAATTTGTAATTAAAAAGGTTGCGGAGGAGCTCTATCGTTAATTCAAGAGTTTTTTTTTACTCATTACAATCTCTAATAATTTTCACTAAATTTGACATAATTTCTTCAATCCTAAAATCTTTTGGAGTAAAAACAGCTTTTACACCAATTGATATTAATTTTTTTTCATCTACTGGAGGAATAATACCTCCAACAACAACGGGTATTTTTGAACAATTATTTTTCTTTAAAAGCTGAACAATTTTTTTAACAAGATGTACGTGAGAACCTGAAAGGATTGACAACCCAATCATATGCACACTCTCTTCAATTGAAGCACTAACCAATTGTTCAGGTGTAGATCTTATTCCATCATAAACAACTTCAAATCCTATATCTCTAGCTCTTACTGCAATTTGCTCAGCTCCATTTGAATGTCCATCAAGCCCAGGTTTACCAACAATAATTTTGGGACGTCTTTTCATTTTTTTTGTTAATTTTTCCACTTGTTTTTGTAAACTTTCAATCTCTTCATTCTTAATTTTTTGTTTTTGAATATTTGATGAAACAATACCTGTTGGTGCTCTGTATTCACCAAAAACCTCACGCATAATATTAGACCACTCACCAGTTGTAACCCCGGCGTGTGCGCATTTTATTGATATATCCATTATATTATTATTTTCAGTGGCTTTGTGTCTCAGATCTTTTAGAAGTCTAATAACTAATTTATTATCTCTTTTTTTCTTCCAATTTTGAACATTTACAATTTGTTTCTTTTCCGAGTTTTCATCTACCTTCATAAAACCACCGTCATTTTCATTGGTGAGTGGAGATTTTTCTCCTTCTGAAAAACAATTTACTCCTACAACTCTTTGTACTCCGTTTTCGATTGATTTCTGTCTTAGTGTTTGAGATTCTACAAGTTTACTTTTCATATAACCTTTTTCAATAGCTTCAACTAAACCACCTAATTCATCAATTTTCTTTAGTTCATTGTAAGCGGATTTTTTTAACTTTTTTACTTTTTCATTAATAACTTTTGAACCCATAAGTACGTCATCATATTCTAATAAATCTGTCTCAAAGGCCATAATTTGTTGAAGTCTCAAACTCCATTGTTGGTCCCAAGGTCTTGGTAATCCTAATGCCTCATTCCAAGCAGGTAGTTGAACAGCTCTTGCTCTTGAATTTTTTGCTATTACTACGGGAAGCATTTGAATGAGAATTCTGTATACATTATTCTCAGGTTGAGTTTCTGTTAATCCAAGAGAATTTACCTGCATGCCGTATCTAAATCTTCTAAATTTTTTCTCACGAACTTTAAATCTTTTTTTACAAATTTCGTCCCACATCTCTGTAAAAGCTATCATCTTTGATGTTTCTGTTATTAAACGCATCCCTGAATTTACAAAAAAACTTATTCTTCCAACTATTTTTTCGAATAATTCTTTGCTGATTTTGGCATTATTTGAGTAATTCTCTATTACTCCTATTGCAGTTGCCAGGGCAAATGATAGTTCTTGTTCAGGTGTAGCACCAGCCTCCTGAAGATGATAAGAGCAAATATTTATAGGGTTCCATTTCGGGATTTCCTTTGTTGTGTATTCAATCAAATCTGTTGATAATTTTAAGCTTGGTTTGGGAGGGAAAATATATGTACCTCGAGACAAGTATTCTTTGGTAATGTCATTTTGCGTTGTTCCTGATAAAAGCTTTTTTTTTGTTCCTTGCTTTTCTGCTGTTGCAATATACAGGGATAACAACCAAGTTGCTGGAGCATTTATTGTCATCGAAGTGTTCATTTTTTCTAAAGGTATTTTATTGAATAACTCTTCCATGTTTCCAATGTGACTTATAGGAACACCGACCTTTCCTACTTCACCTTTTGCTAAAACGTGGTCTGAGTCGTATCCAGTCTGAGTAGGGAGATCAAAAGCTACAGAAAGACCCGTTTGACCTTTTTCCAAATTTTTCCTGTATAAAGAATTAGACGCTTTTGCTGATGAGTGTCCAGCATACGTTCTAATTAACCAGGGTTTATCTTTAATTTGATGCATAAAAACTGTTAATTAATACTAATTTTACCATTGAACAAGAAAATTATGTATTTTTTTAAAATAAGTGGTATAAAACCTTTTTTAAATTATCACAGAGGAAGTTATGACTGCAAAGAAAATTTATGAAATTGGT
>MDTB01115532.1_pt1 | contig 11383 bp, 8 predicted proteins | sample 811161 | NCBI WGS metagenome assembly MDTB01 (sample SAMN05326650, study PRJNA326480) | marine metagenome | isolation source: seawater | place: Mediterranean Sea | collected 2009
GAAAACGCTGAAGGATCCTAATTGGGCAAAAATTAAATATCCTGACATTGATTATCAATCTATAAGTTATTTTTCCGCTCCAAAAAAGAAAAAATTAAATAGTTTAGATGAAGTAGATCCAGAGATACTCAAAACTTATGATAAACTTGGTATTCCAATTGAGGAACAAAAAATGCTTTCAGGTGTAGCAGTTGATGCAGTCTTTGATAGTGTATCAGTTGCTACCACTTTCAAAGAAGACCTTGCAAAAGCAGGAGTAGTTTTTTGTTCTTTTTCTGAAGCTGTCAAAAAATACCCTAAAATTATAAAAAAATATTTAGGTACAGTTGTACCTTATACTGATAACTATTTTGCAGCTCTAAATTCAGCTGTATTTAGTGATGGTAGCTTTGTTTACTTACCAAAAAATGTTAAAAGCCCTATGGAGCTGTCAACATATTTCAGAATCAATGCTCAAAATACTGGGCAATTTGAACGTACTTTAATTGTTGCAGAAGAAAACAGTTATGTAAGTTATTTAGAAGGTTGTACCGCACCAATGAGAGATGAAAACCAACTTCATGCTGCTGTTGTAGAACTTATAACTCTTGATGATGCTGAAATTAAATATTCAACTGTACAAAATTGGTATCCAGGTGATAAAAATGGAAAAGGTGGAATTTATAATTTTGTAACTAAAAGAGGTGCTTGTAGAGGTAAAAATTCAAAGATTTCATGGACACAGGTTGAGACTGGATCGGCAATTACCTGGAAATACCCTGGATGTATACTCAAAGGTGACAATTCAGTTGGAGAATTTTATTCAGTAGCATTAACAAATAACCTGCAACAAGCCGACACTGGAACTAAAATGATTCACATTGGTAAAAACACCAAAAGTACAATTATATCTAAGGGTATATCAGCCGGCAGAAGTCAACAAACCTATAGAGGTGGTGTATCTATAAGGAAAAATGCTGACGATGCACGAAACTATTCACAATGTGACTCTCTTCTCATAGGTGGAGATTGTGGTGCACATACTGTACCTTATATAGATGTTAAAAACGACTCGGCTAAAATGGAGCATGAAGCATCAACAACAAAGATAGGCGAGGATCAAATGTTCTATTGCAACCAGAGGGGTATTAGCGAGGAAGATGCAATATCTATGATTGTTAATGGATTTTGTAAAGATGTCTTTAATGAACTTCCTATGGAGTTTGCATTAGAAGCACGTAAACTTTTAGAGGTAAGCTTGGAAGGCAGTGTAGGATAATATGTTATCAATTAATAATTTAAATGTAAGTGTGGAAGATAAGTCAATATTAAATGGAATAAATCTAAATGTCCAGCCTGGAGAAGTTCATGCAATTATGGGTAAAAACGGTTCTGGTAAGAGTACTTTATCTAATGTTATAGCAGGAAAAGATACATATAATATAAATGGTGGTTCAATTGAGTTTTGTGGAGAGAATATTGATGATTTATCTCCACATGACAGAGCTTTGCAAGGTATTTTCTTATCTTTTCAATATCCAATAGCATTACCAGGTGTTAATAATACTTATTTTCTAAAATCAGCACTAAATGCTAAAAGAAATTTTAATAATCAAGAAGAACTTGATGCAGTTGAATTTTTGAAACTAATCAAATCAAAATTACAACAAGTTGGTATGGATGAAAGCTATTTGAAAAGAGCGGTAAATGTAGGCTTCTCGGGCGGTGAAAAAAAACGAAACGAAATTCTACAAATGATAACTTTAGATCCAAAACTTGCCATACTTGATGAAACAGATTCAGGACTAGATATTGATGCATTAAAAATTGTGGCAGATGGGATAAATAAATCCCGTACATCTAAAAATTCATTTATCGTAATAACTCATTATCAGAGAATGCTCAATTATTTGAAACCAGATTTTGTTCACGTTTTAATCGAAGGAAAAATTGTTAAAACAGGAGGTCCTGACCTTGCTTTGGATCTTGAGGCAAAAGGTTATTCAAATATAGCTGCTTAGAGTCTAATGCATTACAAAACAGAACCCAATGAGTTTACAAAATTTATTTCAAAAATGGATATTCCGGATCTAAATGTACCTAATCACAAAGATGAGGAATGGAGATTTACAAATCTAGATTTTCTAAAAGACTACAATGTTAATGATTTTAAAAATAATCTTTTAGATACTCTTTATACAAAATTTATTTCAAAATATTCAAATATTAATGAATTGGATATTTTAAATATTAACGATGCTATAATTAAATATCCTGATATAATAAATAATCATTTTTCAAAAATTTATAAAACCAAAAATGATTATTTTGGTTTAGAAAACTTAAAATTTATTAATGATGGAATTTTTATTTTAGTCAAAGAAAATTCAAACGTCAAACAACACATAGAAATTGATTTATCTGATTTAAATGAAAGTTATATTTTTCCAAGAATCTTTATTTATTGTTCAAAAAATTCAAGCTTTGGTTTTACTGAAAAATATAAAACAAAAAATGAACAATGCTATACAAATATCATTACTGAAATTTTTCTATCCGATAGTTCAAAACTGGAATATACAAAATTACAAAATGAACCAACCTCGTCAATTCACTTTTCAGGATTGGGAATTTTACAAAAAAGAAATAGCTATTTAAATTGTAATACTTTTACATACGGTTCAAAATTTACGCGAAATAATCTTTTTTTAAAAATAAATGGTGAGGGTTCAGAGTCAAAACTTAATGGTTTAAGTATAAGTAATAATTCTAATTTTGTTGATAACCATAGCATCATTCAACATTCTGCTCCAAATTCAATTAGTTCAGAATTATATAAAGGTATTTATTCAAAAAAATCAAAAGGTGTATTTGATTCAAGAGTAATGGTTGATAAAATTGCCTCTAACACATCATCAGAACAATTAAATAACAACATATTATTATCAAAAAATGCTTCAGTTCAATCAAATCCTATTCTTGAAATAAATACTGATGATGTTAGTTGTAAACACGGTTCAACTACAGGCCAAATTGATGATGAAGCCTTATTTTATTTAAACTGCCGAGGCTTAAACAAATTAAAAGCTCATCAAGTTTTATTAAACGGGTTTTGCAATGAATTTGTTGAAAATATCATAAATCAAAATTTAAAACTTGAATTAAATGAGCTCATCAATCATTCACTAAATTCTATTTAATATTATGAATAATGACAATACTTTAAAAGAATTAACCAGAGATTGTAATGCTAGTTTAATACCAGCAGGCGATCCAATAACAATTAAAAAAGGTGAAATGGTTCGAATAACACAATCACTTGGAACAAGTTTTACTGTCCTTGTAAAGGGAAATCTTGCAAGAATTGAAGGCTATGACTCAGATGCAATAGGTATTGAAAATAAACAAGAAGATATCCATACAGATTTTGAAATTAATGATGAAAATATTGAAAAAATGGTTTGGGATGCTTTGAAAAATTGTTTTGATCCGGAAATACCAGTCAATATTGTTGATTTGGGTTTGATATATGATTGTTCTATTAAAAAAGAAAATAATTCTTATGATGTAAGCATTAAAATGACATTAACAGCTCCTGGTTGTGGAATGGCAGGTCATATATCTAATGATGCAAGATTACAGGTAGCAAATTTGAAGGGTATTTCTAATGTTGTTGTTGATATCGTTTGGGAACCTCAATGGGATCAAAGTATGATGACAGAAGCTGCTAAACTACAACTCGGGATGATGTAATTTATTTGTTATGAAAAAATTACTTGATATCCAAAATATTAGAAAAAAATTTTCTATATTAAACGATAATAACCTAATTTACTTTGATAATGCCTCAACATCTTTGAAACCAGATATTGTTATAGATAAAATAAAAGATTATTATGCCTCATACCCTGCCAATGTTCATAGGTCAATTTACAAAATAGGTTTAAAAGCTTCTAAAGAATATGAAAATGTTCGACAAAAAATAAAAGATTTTTTAAATGCTGAATCAATCAAAAACATCATTTTCACTAGTGGAACTACAGAATCAATTAATTTAATATCACATTCTTGGGGATTAAAAAATTTAAATGAGAATGATGAAATCTTATTGACTGAAATGGAGCATCATTCTAATATTGTCCCTTGGCAAATTTGTTCAGAAAAAACAGGATGTAAAATTAGATATATATCAGTAAAAAAAAATGGAGAATTAGATTTATCAAACATTAACGAACTCATTAATAAAAAAACAAAGTTAGTTAGCTTGATTCATCAGTCTAATGTCCTTGGAACAATAAATCCAATTAAAGAAATAATACAAATTGCAAAAAAACAAGGTGCTTTAACTTTAATTGATGCTGCCCAAACAGTTCCCCACTTGAAAGTTGATGTTAAAGAAATTGATTGTGATTTTCTTGTATTTTCAGGTCATAAAATGGTAGGACCAACAGGAGTTGGGATATTATATGGTAAAGAAAATATACTAGATGAAATGGAACCGTTTATGTCTGGAGGACAAATGATAAATGAAGTCAATTTGTTCAGTGTAACATTCAACGAATTACCTTTAAAGTTTGAGGCAGGGACTCCAAATATTGCTCAAGTTATTGGATTGGGTAAATCAATAGACTTTATTTCTAATATTGGTATTCATAATATACACGAATATGAGGCCTATTTAACCTCATATGCCCTTGAAAAATTTAATTTAAATGATAAAATCGAACTATATGCTAACTCCAAAAATCAAGGTAGCGTAATAAGTTTTAATATTAAGGGTATCAATGCATATGATCTTGCTGAATTTTTAGATCAAAAGAATATAGCCGTAAGGGTCGGACATCATTGCGCACAACCATTAATGAAAATACTAGGTGTTCCTTCTACTATTCGAATTAGTTTTTATTTTTATAATACAATTGAAGAAATTGATACTTTAATAGAATCAATTGAAGATGCTATACAATTTTTTTTATATAGAACTTAAATATCAAACCAATAATCAATTTTAATGTATATAGATTGATCAAATAATATTTCTTCCCACTCTTTTGGATCATTGTACCTCAAAAATTCAATATAATTATTAAACACTCTGCCATTAACATTTTTATTTAAGGAATATACTAAATAAATATTTGATCCAGGACTATAATTCCAAGTTATTACAAAATTAGTATTCAATTCTGAAAATTTTGTATATAAACCTAAATAATAATTTGGATCTAATAATTCATCATCAGCCAAACCGATATTTGGATCTACTAAACTCACATATGGATTATTTAGAATATATTGAGTAGTATCAACAGGTAATGAATAATCTGCTAATAATTCTGAATAATTGCTCAAATCATTTCTATTAGTAAAAAATTCTGTATAAAGTTGAAATCCTAGTTTTTGCGAAACATTGCCATTGATTCTGAATATTGTTGATGATAAATAATTATTAGAATTTGCAAATATATAATGAGGTTTAGATTCAAATTCATTTAATTGTTCTTCTGTTATTTCAACCCATCGATAAAATTCAGAAGAATTACCGTAATATTTACTAGCATAAAAATTCAAATTACTTGTTAATTTATAATCAATTGTAAATGAATAATTTTGACCCTTACCATCAAGGGCATCCTTACCATATCCATATAAAAAATTAAAAATAAATGGTTTTGTATTATCTGAAAATAAATTAAAGTTAAATCCATTTGAGTTAGGCAATTTTAAAATTTTACCTATTTTTTTTAATTCATAATCATAAGTTGCCACATCATCATATCTTTCAAAGGCTTTATTTATTCCAATTCCGATTTGATAATAATTTTTAAATAAAATAGAAAAATCTAATTCTATTCTTCTATCTAAAATTAATTTACTATTAATTTGATTGTGATAATCTAAAGTACTGTTGTGTTTATAATTTGATGATAATTTGATATTATTAATGAAATCAAATGGGTGCTCGATAAATAAACTAGTACCTAGACTGTGATTAATAAAATTATTTCTTCTCAAATATCCTACTTTATTAATATCAAAATCTTTATCATAATAATCAATTTCAAACCATAAACTAATTAATTTTGGAGCTAAATATTTAAATTCATAAAAGAAACCTTTACCTAGTTTTTCATTTTCTTTTGAAAAAACTAACTGGCCATTAGTGCTAATTCTATTATCTAACAAATTAAAAACAGCGTCAAATGAGACAACATCACTTGAATCAAATAAATGTGATGTCATCATACCTATATATGAATTTCCTTTCAATAGATCCTTGGTTAATCTTGAAACAAAATAATTATTTTCAAATTTTACCTGCTGATTATTAATTGATGTATCCATGTTAGTACTTGCATGAATAAAACCGTAAGTTATATTATTAATAGTTTTTCCAGTTATCTTTTCTGCATGATTGATTTTATCATAGTTACCACCAATTCTTCTTGTATAAAAAACTTCAATTGGTGTATCGAAAATTGAACTATTTTCTAGAAAGAAAGGTCTTTTTTCAATAAATCTTGTTTGGTAATATGTTAAATTAATTTCTGCTGGGTCAGCCTCTATCTGACCATAGTCTGGATAATAGGTTAAATCCAAAGATGCATTTGATCCTAAACCATATTTAATATCAAAACCATAGTTTGTTCTCACATCTAAATCTAGAATTTCTTTATGACTTAATGGCATTTTTTCAGGATCTTCTAAATTAACGTCATAATATACTGTTCTACCATTTATTAGATGTGGTAAAAATTCAAAACGTTTTGTTGAAAGAGTTTTATCAAAACCAGATAAATGACCATATTTTGATGATATGCCTGGTATGTCGTAAGGATACGCTACCCAAGCTATATATTCATTTTTACTGTGAATATACCTATACATATTTAAGCCCCATTTCATATTATCAGATTTTGAAAATCTTAAAATACTGAATGGTATTTTCATTTCTACAGTCCAACAATCATTAAAAACTGCAACATTAGATTCCCAAACTGCATTCCATTCTGGGTCATAACCAGAATCATCAAAAACAACAGCATCAGCCTGCACACCTGCAGCATTTACACTAAAAATGAAACCTGTCTGATGATCATGTCTGCTATCAATATCAAAAGAAAAATAATCTGAAAAACCATCAAATCCGTCTTCCCAATTATCTCTATTTACTAATTTTGCACTGATTTCATTTGGGTCATCAATAAACATCTCAGCAAAGATGTATAGGTTTTCACTATCGTATAATACTCTTACTCTTGTTTCATTTGATGGTAATGATAAATTGTATGGGTCTTCTTGTAAAAAATCAGATGAAATTTTAGCCTTATCCCAAATTTTCGTATCTAAAATACCATCAATTTTTGGAATTTCATTAGTAAATACTAACTCAATATTCTTACCTTTTTTCTGAATGAAATCAGGCTCAACAATTGAACTGCTAAATGATATTGAAACTAATATTGTAAATAAAATTTTCATTTTTGTAATTTAATGTTACATTCTTCACTATAATAAAAACCTAAATATAATTTATATTATATAGATATTTTAAATGTAATTTTAAAAGTTTAGGAGTAATAATGAAAATCTGTGTTTTAATGAAACAGGTTCCCGATAAAGATTCTTCAATAAAAATCTCTATGGATAATCTTTCAATCGATGAATCTATTGTATCATTTACAACAAATGAAAGTGATGCCTATGCCCTAGAGGAGGCTTTACAAATTAAAGAAAAAACTAATGGTGAAGTTGTTATTTGTACTTTTGGAAAAGATTCAGCAATTCAAGTTGTTAAAGATGGTTTAGCAAAAGGAGCTGATAGAGCTATTTTCATAAATAATAAGGATAAAGAAAATTTAGACGTATTATCAATAGGTAAAATAATATCCAAAAAATTAATTGATGAAAAATTTGATTTAATCCTATCAGGTCTTCAATCAGATGATGATGGGAATTCTCAGCTAGGATTAATAATCTCTGAATTATTAAATACGTCGCACGGATCTTTGGTTATGGGTACTGAGATTAATGGTAACGAATCAATCAAAGTTAAAAGAGAACTTGAAAATGGTTGGTTCCAATGGTCGAAATTAGATCTGCCAGCCTCATTAAGTATCCAATCTGGAATTAATACTCCAAGATATGCATCGCTTAAAGGAATTATGGCTATGAAGAAAAAAACAATTGATAAATTTACTATTGATGAATTAGGTTGTTCAGAAATCAATTCGAAAGTTAATCTAGAACAAATTTACATACCACAAAAGTCGAAGACAACCGATTATATAGACGGCAGTCCAACTGAAATTGCTGAAAAGTTAGTTGATATTTTTAAAAATGAAATTAAAGTGCTAGGTTAAAGATGAAAATACTTATATACATTGAAGATAACGATAATAAGATCAACAGCAACTCATTAGAATCATTAAAAGCTGCACAAGATATTAAAACAAATAAAAACGGTGAAGTTTATGCTGTAACTTTTAATGATAGTGTAGCTAATGAACTAACAAAGTATGATTTAGATAGAGTTTATTCATTTAAAGATTCAAATTTAGATGATTACTCTCCATTATTTTTCATTAAAGCGATGGAAAAAATGATTAAAGAAATTAAACCAGATATGATAATATTCGGTCATACATACCAAACAAGAGATTGGGTACCAAGATTAAGTGCTAGACTAGATATACCGTTCATATCTGATTGTACTGGAATTAAAATTGAAGATGATTTAAAATTTATCAGACAATTATATCAAGGTAAGGTTACAGCTGATTTTACAGTTTCTTCCTTCCCCTTAATTCTTTCATTTCAATCTGGTTCTTTTAGAGCTGACCAAATTTCAAATGGCTCATCCGAAGTTGATTCATCAAATATTGATTTTAATGATGTTGTAAATACTATACATCCAGATGAAAAATTTCAAGAATCTGAGTCTGAAGTAGATTTAACTCAAGCAGATGTAATTGTATCAGTTGGAAGGGGTATAGGGAAAGAAGATAATCTACCTATGGTTAATGAATTAGCAGAAAAATTAGGTGGAAATGTCGCGTCATCAAGACCTATTGTTGATTCGGGCTGGCTAGAACCATATCATCAAATCGGTAGCTCTGGGCAAACTGTATCTCCAAAGCTTTATATTGCTCTTGGAATGTCAGGAGCTATTCAACATGTTGTGGGTATGAAAGGATCTCAAAATATTGTTGTTATAAATAAAGATTCTAATGCACCCTTTTTTGAATTGGCTGATTATGCAGTTGTTGGTGATATACTTGAAATTATACCAAAAATGATTGAGGTCCTCGACTCATAATGGAAAGAGAAGTATTTGATCTTGACGTTCTCTACGTTGGTGCTGGTCCTGCAACATTAGCTAGTGCATATCATTTAAATCAAAAATTTAAATCAGATGGAAAAGATATATCAATTGGAATAATAGAAAAAGCAAAGGAAATTGGTGCTCACTCTCTTTCAGGAGCTGTATTAGATCCAATATCAATTAAAGAACTAATTCCTGATTATATCGAAAAAGGATTTCCAATTGAATCTAAGGTGAAACAAGAAAAAATGTTTTACTTGAGTGAAAAAAATAAATTTACTTTTCCATATATACCAAAACAAATGAGTCATCACGGCTGCTACATTGTGTCAATTGGAAAGATTACTAGATGGCTTGGTAACCTATGTGAAGATGCTGGTATAGATATTTTTGCAGGTTTTCCCGGTTCAGAACTACTCTATAAGGATGATAGAGTCATAGGAGTGAGAACTGGTGATAGAGGTATTGATAAACACGGCAATCAAAAAGCTAATTTTGAACCAGGTGTTGACATTCACGCTAAAGTTGTCATTCTAGGGGAAGGCACAAGGGGTAGTCTTACTAAAAAACTAATTAAAAAGTTTGATTTGATGAAAGACAAAAATCCTCAAGTTTGGGCAATTGGAGTAAAAGAATTATGGAAGATGCCCAAAGATACAGTTCCTGAAGGCTATGTTGGACACACAATGGGTTTCCCATTGGGTCATAATATTTTTGGTGGCGGATTTCTATATGGTATGAAAGATGATATTTGGGATTTAGGTTTAGTTACCGGTTTGGATTATTCAAATCCTAACATAGATCCACATCACGAACTTCAATTATTAAAAACTCATCCTTGGATAAAATCTCTTCTAAAGGATGGTGAAATGATTGCATATGGTGCAAAAACTTTGCCGGAGGGTGGATGGTATTCTTTACCTAAACTAAATGCTCCAGGAGCATTAGTTATTGGTGATTCGGCAGGATTTTTGAATGGTCAAAGACTTAAAGGAATACACCTAGCAATGAAGTCTGGTATGATTGCTGCAGATACAATTTATAATGGTTTAACAAATGACAATTTAGATAACCAACTAAATAATTTTGAACAAAATATAAAGAATAGTTGGGTTTATACTGAAATGTACAAAGCTAGAAATTTTCATCAAGCTTTTGATAAAGGTCTATTTGCAGGAATGTATAATGCTGGCATTGGCCTTTTTACAGGTGGACGAGGATGGGGATTTAAAAATAAATTAAGTTCAAAATCTGGTTATAAACACTTAGATCCCAAATCTGTAGTTGATAATTCAAAATATGAAAATTTAAAATTTGACGGAAAATACCTATTTGATAAAGTGACAAATGTATATCGCTCTTCAACAAGTCACAATGAAGATCAGGTACCACATTTACATATACAGGATACAGACGTTTGTATTGATAAGTGTGAAAAAGAATTTGGGAACCCCTGTGAAAAGTTTTGTCCTGCTGATGTCTATAATATCGTTGAAGAAAATGAACAAAAAAAAATGCATATAAATTTTTCTAATTGTGTTCACTGTAAAACCTGTGATATTATGGATCCATATCAAATCATTGATTGGGTTACCCCAGAAGGTGGTGATGGACCTGGTTGGGTTAATTTATAATTATATTTGATCAAAAAATTCAAAAAAAACTATTATTGCAGGTAATCTTGAAATTTTCTTGAAAAACCTCTTTGAAAATCAATCTAAATTTACTTATCTTAATTTGCTTATAAAGAAAGAAAAGATTTATCTAAATATCTTAAATAAGGAGGATAATAATGAGACATCTTAATAAACTAATGGTAGTTTTGTCGTTCTCAATAATGACATTCATTACCGCACAAGATGCAGCTGGTGACTATAAACTAAACGCAGTATATGTTAAATATACTGATTTAGCAAGAGAAGCAGCTAACTTAACAGTATATGACATATATGGTTTGGATCAAAGCTTCGATCTATTATCATTTGATGTTATGGATCCGATTGGCCAAGTAATTAATGGTCCAGTTGGTGGCCCTTACCTTGAACAAACAGGTGTAAACTTAAATGTTTCACTTTATGA
>MDTB01141024.1_pt1 | contig 11383 bp, 11 predicted proteins | sample 811161 | NCBI WGS metagenome assembly MDTB01 (sample SAMN05326650, study PRJNA326480) | marine metagenome | isolation source: seawater | place: Mediterranean Sea | collected 2009
CGCTGCCGGTTCCAGCATCCAGTAGTTTGTCGCTAGTGAGGGTACTGCGCGTCGGGTGTTCGATATTGTGCGCAAGCATGCACCAGAGCTAACCCCGGACGATGTCACAACGCGTCAAAGCAGCGGTGAAAAATTCCTAGCTGTGCGTATCACCCTGACCGCACAGGGAGAACAACAGTTACGCAATCTCTATACCGAACTCATGGCCGATTCGTCGGTAAGAATGGTGTTTTAGGCGATGACCTCCTTGCCAATAAATGTCCGTGAACTTGGCCTCACCCGTTATGAGCCGGTTTTTGCAGAGATGCAAACGTTCACTCGTGCAAGAGATGACAGCAGTGCTGACGAAGTTTGGCTAACCCAACACTATCCTGTGTTTACTCAGGGGCAGGCTGGCAAGCCGGAACACATTCTTAATGCGGGTGAAATACCCGTTGTGCAATCGGATCGTGGGGGACAGGTTACCTACCATGGGCCTGGACAAATCACCGCCTACTTGCTGTTGGACTTGCGGCGTTTGGGTATAGGGGTGCGCGATTTGGTGTGTGGTATGGAAAAAGCCATGTTGCATACATTGGGGGTATTCGGCGTTGAAGCCTACGCGCGCCCGGATGCTCCCGGTGTCTATGTCGATGGCAATAAAATTGGATCTCTGGGTTTGCGGGTGCGGCGTGGCTGCAGTTACCACGGTCTGAGTTTGAACGTGGATATGGATTTGGCGCCGTTCGCTCGAATCAATCCCTGTGGTTTGACCGATGCGGGTGTCACTCACATCGCCGATTTTGCCGTGGTGGCGCCGAAAGAAGTTGAAAAGGTGCTACTTAGCGCCCTAGAAGCGCAATTCGAGATTACTCTGCGCAGACCGGACAGGTCTTAAGCGGCGCTAATTTCAGCTTGCGCCACTCCATATATTTCCCGTCAAAGTACAAGATGTGGCCGGCTAATGTTGGTTTGATGCCAGCCAAGTACTTTATGCCCTCTAATGCCTGACAACTACCAATGATGCCTACAAGGGGAGCGATTACGCCGTTTTCCGCGCAGTTGAGTTCCATTGCACTGTCGTCGTTCGGATACAAGCATCGATAGCAGGGCGAGTTTTCATCGTTCGGATCAAAAAGCGTAACCTGACCCTGCCACTGGATAGCCGCGCCAGAAACTAAGGGCACGCCTTTATTCCAGCAAGTCTCGTTGAGCAGATGTCTACTCGCTAAATTGTCGGTTGCATCAAAGGCCAGGTCTACTGTTTCGAGCAACGCGGTTAGCTCCGCACGCTCCAGTCGATGAGTGATGCTCGTCAGTTTAGCGTTTGCATTTATTTGCTGAATCCGCGCCGCCGCCGACTCAGCCTTATTTGTGCCAATGCTCGCTTCGGTATGGGCGATTTGCCGTTGTAAGTTAGATTCATCGACGTGGTCGTCATCCACTAATACCAGTTTGCCGACACCAGAACTTGCCAGATACAGCGCTAACGGTGAGCCCAAGCCCCCCAGTCCAACGACAAGGACTCTTGCTTTGGCTAGGTGTTGTTGTCCAGCGATGTCCAGTTCCGGCAACATAATCTGCCGACTGTAACGCAGCAAATCGTTGTCATTCATACCATTGCCCCAGGGTGACGCGCTCGATATTGCCCAGATCGACTACCGATTTAATGCTCGCAAAGCCTCTGTTGGTCATAAACTGACGAACGGACGTAGCCTGATCATATCCATGTTCCAGCAATAGCCAGCCTTTCTCGTATAAGAAGTTTGGGCTCTGATCGATGATATGTGCGAGTGCAGCGAGACCCCGATTGGCAGCTACTAGGGCGGATTCGGGCTCGGCGGATAACCCCGCTAAGTGTGGATCATCGGCTGCGATGTAGGGTGGATTGCTAATCATCATATGCCACTTGCGTGACTGCAATGCTGCAAACCAATCGCTTTCATGAAAGGTAACCCGAACCCCGTGTTTGCGCGCGTTGCCGCGGGCGACTTCCAGAGCTAGGGCCGAATTATCGCTGGCATCAATCTCAACATCTGATCGTGTATGAGCAATCGCTATTGCGATGGCGCCGCTGCCGGTTCCGGCATCCAGTAGTTTATCGCCTGTTGTGATTCGCTCTAGCGCTAGCTCAACTAATAGCTCAGTTTCTGGGCGCGGCACTAAAACCGCAGGGTTGACGTTAAAGTCGAGACCGAAAAATTCCTTCTCACCAAGCAGATAGGCGATGGGTGTGCCCTGGCTGATCGCATGCTCGAGTGTTTGCAGGCGTTGCAGTTGCGCACAATCTAGCGGTTGATCTGCATTAATAACGATTTGTGTCCGACTCAAGTTGGTCACCAGGCCGAGTAATAAGTCGCATTCGAGTCGCGTTAACGCTTTTTTGCTGCGACGCCATTCGTCAAAAGACGGTGTGGCAGTCGTATTGTTCTTGGTGCTCATCCGTCGGCAAGTTGTTGTAACTGATCCGCTTGATGCTCTTGTACCAGTGGCTGGACTAATGCGTCCAAATTGCCTTCGATCACTTCGTCGAGCTTATATAAGGTTAGATTGATGCGGTGGTCGGTAACTCGACCCTGCGGAAAATTGTAGGTGCGAATGCGTTCCGAGCGATCTCCTGAACCGACCAATTGACGGCGGTTTTCTGCTTGCTCGGTTTGTTGTTTAGATTGCGCAGCATCCAACAGGCGTGCTTGTAGCAAGGACAGAGCGCGGGCTCTATTTTTGTGCTGGGATCGTTCATCCTGACATTCCACTACGGTACCGGTTGGTAAGTGCGTGAGGCGAATGGCTGAGTCGGTTTTATTGACGTGCTGTCCTCCCGCTCCAGAAGCTCGAAAAGTGTCCTCGCGAATGTCTTTTTTATCAATTTCGATTGAGTCGATCTCGGCGACCTCGGGCATGATTGCAACGGTACAGGCAGAGGTATGTACCCGACCCTGAGATTCGGTTTCGGGGACGCGCTGTACTCGATGGGCGCCGGACTCAAATTTCAGTTGGCTATAAACCTCATTACCCTCAATGCGCGAGATAATTTCCTTGTAACCACCATGTTCGCCGGGCCGTTCGTTCATGATCTCTATGCGCCAACCCTTGGCCTCGGCAAATTTACTGTACATGCGGAATAAGTCGCCGGAAAAAATAGCTGCCTCGTCACCCCCGGTTCCAGCGCGAATTTCTAAAAATACATTGGACTTGTCATTAGGGTCTTTAGGCAACAAGAGCGTTTGTAATTGCTGGTTCAAAGCATTCAGCTGGGCCTTTGTTTCGGCTATTTCCTGCTCTGCAAGTTCGCGCAGATCAGCGTCGTCGTCGTCCAATAACGCAGAACTTTCCTCGAGGTCGTCGTTGAGTCTGTTGACTTGTTGATAACAAAGAACTACGGCTTCAATCTCAGCGAATTCCTTCGACAGCGCGGTGAATTTATCGCGATCAGACATGGTCTCTGCATCGGATAACAGTGCTGAAACTTCCTCGAATCGATCAGTAAGATCGGCCAGTTTGGCGATCATAGAGGTGGAAAGTTCCATATTATTCGGTGCCGTCGGATTGGTCGGAGGAGTGGTTCTTGGATTCTTTGGTAGGCTCAGCGTCAAGTTGGTAAATTTGGCGCAATTGATCGACTAACTCAGTTTTTCCATCAGCACTCGCAGTGCGAATCGCAGCTGTGGGTGGGTGAATAAGTTTATTGGTTAAGGCTCGACTGAGCATTGTCAGCGCGGCTTCAGCATCGCCGGTTTTTTCCAGCGAGCTAAGGGCTTTGTTTAATTCTTGGATACGCGTTGCTTCGGCTTCGTCGCGTAAGCGCGTTAGCAGTGCTTTATCGCTGTGAATGCGGCGTTCCCGCTCGTAGCGCTCTGTACCCATATCAACGATGACCTCGGCGCCCTGCGCTGCTTTTTGACGTTGTTCGATGTTAGCTTGAACGATATTGCTCAGGTCGTCGATAGTGTACAGGTAAACATCTGGAAGGCTGGCGACTTCGCTTTCGATATCTCTGGGTACCGCAATATCGACCATAAACATTGGCTTGCGCTTGCGCTTTTTTATGGCGGCTTCCACCGCGCCCTTGCCGAGAATAGGTAAGCTACTGGCGGTGGAACTGATAACGACATCGTAATCGGCCAGTTGTCCTGCCACGTCGCTTAACTGCATGGCCGTAGCGCCAAATTTGGCGGCTAGTACTTGGGCGTTGGCCAGAGTTCGATTAGCGATTGCCAGGCCCGCAATATTTTTTGCTGCTAAATGCTCGGCAACTAGGCTGATGGTATCTCCGGCGCCCAGTAACAAGGCCCGCTTGGTATGCAGATTGGTGAAAATCTGCGTCGCCAGCGAGACTGCTGCGTAGGCAACGGAAATTGGATTGCGGCCTATCTCGGTTTGAGTGCGGATGTCTTTAGCGGTGCGCAGAGTCATGCGCGACAGTAAGTCCAATTCTGGCCCAATGGTTCCGGTTTTGCGGGCCACCTCATAGGCGGCTTTAACCTGACCCATAATCTGCGGCTCGCCCAGCATTTGCGAGTCGAGGCCCGCAGCCACGCGAATCATATGCTTGGCCGCGTCTTTGTCCCAATGCACATAGCTGGCACCTTCAAGCTCCACGACGTCTACCGGACGTGTGGTGCTTAGCCATTCACTTATGCTGCGAGTATTATCGTCGCGCAATGCGCAGTACAGTTCAGTCCGATTGCAGGTTGAAACGATTGCGGCTTCGCGAATGTTGCCCAAATCACTAGTTAACTGGCTGAGCATATTGGCGAGATTTTCCTCTGGAAAGGCAATACGCTCCCGCAGCTCCACTGAAGCTGTGCGATGATTAAGACCGTATGCAACTATGCTCATTAAAAGATGTCTGATTTCTCGGCCGAAAATTATAGCAGAACGCGACTGCTGCCTTTAGCGGCAATTGCTGCTGCAAAGTATCTGGCGTTGCTTCTGAGGCGAGGTCTACTAATGTTTCCGGTGGTGCTTTCAGGGTGTGTATCCGTGCCCGTAAGCAACGAGGATCAGCAAGTAGATTTCACTGTGCGGGGCAAGCTGTTGGTATTTCGTGAGCAGGACAAAACTGCTTTGCGTTTTTTGTGGCGGCAAACCGAGGACGCCTATCAGATAGACGTATGGGGTAGTTTTGGTCAGGGCCGTGTGCAGTTGCGTGGCGATGCTAGGGAGATGCTGGTTCTGCGTGGGAGCGAGGTTATTGCCGCCGGTGAGCCGCAGCAGGTTATGCAGAGTCAATTGGGCTGGGATTTGCCGGTAGCGGCCATTCCCTATTGGCTATTTGGGCGGCCACTGCCCCAATATCCGATAACGCTGGGCACAGACACTTTAATCGACGGCCAGGCGCAGTTTGTGCAGTTGGGCTGGTCCGTGCTGGCGCGAGTTCGCTCGGACAATATAGCGGAGGCGGGGCCGGCTTCGAGGACGCCAGAGCAGCTGAATTTGCGTCGCGGCGATATTCAGGCGGCATTGCTTGTGAGTAAATTTAGCAAGAACCGGCAATAACAGGTTTGACAGGTAATGACCTGATCCGGACAATACGCGCTCGCTCAACGGTGCGGATTTAATCAGCCGTAGTGAAACGTTCTTCGGGCTAATCTAATTTGATAAGTTGACAAACGATATGTGATTTGGGCGAAGGATACACATTCAGCGTATTTGGGGTGTCGCCAAGCGGTAAGGCACCGGGTTTTGATCCCGGCATGCGCAGGTTCGAATCCTGCCACCCCAGCCATTTTCGATAGTTTGATCGAGGCGACATTGAGGGGCATCGGTTGGCAAATTTAATGCTTTTTTCTGGTGGGTCGAACCTGGCCCTTGCCACGCGGGTAGCGAAGGAGTTGCATCTCGAGCTAGGCCACGCCGACGTGGGTCGTTTTAGTGATGGCGAAGTCACTGTAGAGATCCATGAAAATGTCCGCGGCAAAGACGTTTTTCTTTTACAGTCTACTAGTGCGCCTACCAACGACAGTGTTATGGAACTGCTGATTATGGCAGACGCGCTGCATCGAGCTTCGGCTCAGCGGGTTACTGCAGTGATTCCCTATTTTGGATATGCACGTCAAGACCGCCGGCCGCGCTCAGCGCGAGTGGCGATCAGCGCCAAGGTCGTTGCAGACATGATTAGTACCGTAGGCATTGACCGAATACTTACGGTGGATTTGCACGCTGACCAGATCCAGGGATTTTTTAATATACCGGTAGATAACATCTACGGTTCGCCGGTGCTCGTAGACCACATCCTTGCACGGAACTACGAAAACCCGATTGTGGTATCGCCGGACGTGGGTGGTGTGGTCAGGGCTCGTGCCATCGCAAAACAGATAGATGACTTGGACCTGGCCATCATTGATAAACGGCGGCCGCGTGCCAATGAAACTAAAGTGATGAATATCATTGGTGACATTAAAGGTAAGACATGCATCATGGTGGATGACATCGTCGACACCGCCGGGACGCTCTGCACCGCGGCAGCCGCTTTGAAGGAAGAGGGTGCTGCAGCAGTAGTTTGTTATATCACTCATGCAGTGCTTTCGGGTGCGGCCATAGAACGCATAGAAAATTCAGAGCTGGACGCGATGCTCGTTACTGACACCATAGCGCTGTCCGAAGCCGCGCAGGCATGCCAAAAAATAACCCAGCTGAGTCTGGATCGCTTACTTGCGGAATCTATCCGTCGAGTGAGTAATGAAGAATCGATCAGCGCTATGTTCAGATAGCGGGAACGATGAGAAGTAGGTGAGCTGGTCGCAAGCTTGCCAAATGTAAATCTAAGTTGGAGACAGCACATGTCAGAATCAATTACGCTGACGGCTACGATCCGAACAGATGTAGGGAAAGGAGCGAGCCGCCGCCTACGTCGTTTGGAAGATAAGGTACCTGCCATTATTTATGGTGGTGATACTGCGCCACAAAAGCTTACCCTTTCCGGGAACGAAATCTTAAAAGCGTCGCAAATCGAAGCGTTTTACTCGCAGATCCTGAATATCTCGGTCGATGGAACTGTAGAGTCGGCGCTAATCAGGGATCTGCAACGCAACCCAGCAAGCGGTCGTGTACAGCATATCGATTTCCAACGGGTCAGCGCTGACAAAGAGATCAATGTTAACGTGCCGCTGCATTTCATCAACGAAGATGCATGCGTTGGCGTGAAGATGTCAGGTGGCACCCTGACCCATAACCTCACGGAAGTTGAGATCACCTGTTTACCCGCTAATCTGCCTGAATTTATCGAAGTCGATATGCTCGAGATTGAGGCCGGTTCGTCGGTGCACTTAAGCGATCTTGTATTGCCAGAAGGGGTGACCGTGGTTGCTCTAGCTTTTGGCGCGGATCGCGATATTCCGGTTGCAAGTGTTACTGCACGGCGCGGAACCAGCGACGATGCTGCTGAGGTAGATGAGCCTGCCGCGGACGCGGATGCTGCGGACGCGGATGCTGCGGACAGTGCTGAAGATGAAGGCGGCGAAGACTAACCATGGCGCATTAGGCGGCCGCGAGTTTCAATTGCGCGTTGCAATGGCTGAACTGATGACATGGCTGGGTTAAAGCTAATTGTTGGCCTGGGAAATCCCGGGCCAGCATACGCAGACACGCGTCACAATGTTGGCGCGGTTTGGGTGCGAGAGCTGGCCCGTCGTCACTCCATCAGTCTAAGTCTAGACAGCAGATTCAAAGGCGAAATCGGTCGCGGGCTTATCGCCGGGTGCGACGTGCGCCTGTTGCTGCCCGGCACCTTCATGAACAACAGCGGCGAATCAGTCGGTGCGGTGAGTCGATTTTTCAAGTTCGAAGCGGCAGACATACTCGTAGCTTATGACGAGGCAGCCTTCGAGCCCGGCGTTGTTAAATTGAAACAAGGTGGCGGCAGTAACGGCCACAATGGTGTTAAAAGCGTAATTGCCGGGCTTGGTAGTCGAGACGAGTTTGTCAGATTACGTATCGGCGTAGGGCATCCCGGCTCCAAGGAGCAGGTGATTCCTTATTTGACCAAACAAACACCGCGACAAAGTGAGCGTGAGCAAATTGCCGTCGCGGGTGATTTTGCTGATGCCATTATTGCCGACATGATGCGTGGAGAATGGCAGCTCGCGATGACTGCTTTGCATGCGCCTGAGAAGAAACCGGATAAAGAGCCAGCAAAGCCGAACCCAAACCCTGGAGAAACTTGATGGGATTCAACTGCGGTATTGTAGGAATGCCAAATGTGGGCAAGTCGACGTTGTTCAACGCCCTAACCAGAGCGGGCATTGATGCTGAGAACTTCCCGTTTTGCACCATCGATCCGAATACTGGTGTTGTGCCTGTTCCGGATCCGCGCCTCAATCGACTGGCAGAGTTGGTGTCGCCGCAAAAGATTATTCCAACAGCAATGGAATTTGTGGATATTGCTGGCTTAGTGGCCGGTGCTTCCAAGGGCGAGGGATTGGGTAATCAATTCCTTGCCCATGTGCGTGAAACCCATGCCATAGCCCACGTGGTTCGTTGCTTCGAAGATGAGAATGTCGTGCATGTGGCTGGTCGGGTATCTCCAGCGGATGATATTGAAGTCATCAATACTGAACTAGCGTTAGCCGACCTGGATACGTTAGAAAAAGTCTACGAACGTAATCGCCGGGTCGCGTCCTCTGGAGACAAAGAGGCACGCAGCATGATGGCGGTGCTGGAGAAAGTTCGGGTTGCTCTTGAAGAGGGTGACCCCGTACGTTCCATAGACCTAAGTGATGACGAAAAACTTATGATTCGCGAGTTTCATTTCATCACGGCCAAGCCGGTGCTTTATATCGCTAACGTTGCTGAGGATGGCTTGGAAGATAATCCCCTAGTGAGGGTGGTTGAGGATATTGCCCAAGCCGAGGGCGCCGAAGTGGTGGTGGTAAGCAATAAAATTGAATCAGAAGTGGCAGAACTTGAAGATGAAGAGCGTATTGAATTTTTACAGGCGCTGAATCTTACTGAGCCAGGCTTGCATCGAGTTATTCGTGCGGGCTACAAGCTATTAGGTCTGCATCAATATTTCACAGCAGGGCCTAAGGAAGTGCGTGCTTGGACCATTCCAATTGGGGCCAAAGCGCCGGCGGCTGCGGGTGTCATCCATACGGACTTCGAGAAGGGATTTATTCGTGCTGAGGTGATCGGTTTTGACGATTATGTCGAGTTGGGCGGCGAGCAGCAGGCCAAGGATGCTGGCAAGTGGCGCCTGGAAGGGAAGGAGTATGTGGTCGCCGATGGCGACGTGGTGCATTTTCGATTTAACGTATAAGCCGAGGGCCCGTTTGGACCCTCAGCTTATGTCTATGTGAACGGTGTTTAGCTGTTGGCCTTGCGCTCTTTGACTTCCTGCACTACTTGGTCTGCGACATTCGAAGGACAAGGGGCGTAGTGCGAGAACTCCATAGAGAACTGACCGCGACCGGAAGTCATGGTGCGCAAGTCACCAATGTAGCCAAACATTTCTGCCAACGGGCAGTCTGCTTTAACACGTACACCGGTAATGCCAGCTTCTTGGGACTTGATCATGCCACGACGACGGTTCAGGTCACCGATGACGTCACCAACGTGATCGTCGGGCGTGAACACATCTACTTTCATAACGGGCTCAAGCAGTTGTGGCGATGCCTTCGGTACTGATTGTCGATAGGCTGCCTTTGCCGCCAATTCGTATGCGATTGCGGAGGAGTCAACAGCGTGGAAACCACCGTCCATTAGCGTAACTTTAACGTCTAATAGCGGGAAGCCGGCTAGTGTGCCTTCTTCCATAGAAACGCCAAAGGCCTTCTCAATTGCTGGCCAAAACTCCCGAGGCACGTTGCCGCCGGTTACTTTGGATTCAAACTCGTAACCGCTGCCTACTTCGCCTGGCTGGATGACATAGTCGATCTTAGCGAACTGGCCTGAGCCACCAGTCTGTTTCTTATGGGTATAAGTATCTTCCACAGTTTGGGTAATGGTTTCGCGATACGCCACCTGAGGCTTGCCGACATCCACTTCGACACCGTGGGTGCGCTTGAGGATATCTACCTTGATATCCAAGTGCAGCTCACCCATACCCTTCATAATAGTTTCGCCGGATTCTTCATCGGTTTCAACGTAGAACGAAGGATCTTCCTGAATCATCTTCGACAAGGCGATACCCATTTTTTCTGCGCCAGCTTTATCTCTTGGCGCAACAGCGATAGAGATCACTGGATCTGGGAATACCATTGGTTCTAGGGTGGCAGGATTGTTGGGGTCACATAGAGTGTGGCCGGTTTGGGTATTCTTCATGCCCAGTAACGCAACGATGTCACCGGCTTGGGCGACCTCGAGTTCTTCCCGTGAATCCGCGTGCATCTCCACGATGCGACCAATACGTTCAGTCTTACCGGTGAAGGTGTTAAGAACGTTATCGCCTTTCTGAATTTTGCCAGAGTAGATACGAGTGAAGGTTAGGGCGCCATAGCGGTCGTCCATAATTTTGAACGCCAAAGCGCGCAACGGAGCTTCAGGATCAACGACAGCTCGCTCACCGGTTTCGTTGCCCTCGAGATCAACCTCAGGCTGAGCCTCAACTTCCGTCGGGTTGGGCAGGTAGTCGACCACTGCGTTCAGTACAGTCTGAATGCCTTTGTTCTTGAACGCAGAACCACAGAAGGTTGGGAAGAAAGCCAATTCTCGCGTGCCCTTGCGGATGCAGCGCTTGATGTCATCTATGGAGGGTTCTTCGCCTTCTAGATAGGCTTCCATCAAGTCGTCGTCTTGCTCCAGCGCTGTTTCGATGAGCGCTTCGCGGTATTCAGCGGCTTGATCCTTGAGGTCTTCTGGAATGTCTACGATTTCGTAGGCTTCAGGATTACCGGAATCATCCCATACCCAAGCATTTTGATTCAGCAGGTCAACAACGCCGGTAAAGTCGTCTTCTTCGCCGATGGGCAGAGTCATAACGAGCGGGTTCGCGCCCAGTACATCTTTCACCTGATCCACTACGCGATAGAAGTTTGCGCCCAAACGATCTAGTTTGTTTACGAAGATCAAACGAGCTACTTCAGACTCATTAGCATAGCGCCAGTTGGTTTCGGATTGAGGCTCTACGCCACCTGAACCACAGAATACGCCAACTCCACCGTCCAATACTTTCAGTGAACGGTATACCTCAATAGTGAAGTCAACGTGCCCGGGGGTGTCGATGATGTTCAGGCGATGCTCATTCCAGGTGCAACTTGTCGCCGCAGACTGAATGGTGATGCCTCGTTCTTGCTCTTGTTCCATGAAGTCAGTGGTTGCAGCACCATCGTGAACTTCACCGATTTTATGAATCTTGCCTGTCAGCTTCAGAATTCGCTCGGTGGTGGTGGTTTTGCCAGCATCCACATGGGCGAAAATGCCGATATTGCGATAGCGAGTCAGGTCTTTCATGTGTTCTCTCTAA
>MDTB01152904.1_pt1 | contig 11383 bp, 11 predicted proteins | sample 811161 | NCBI WGS metagenome assembly MDTB01 (sample SAMN05326650, study PRJNA326480) | marine metagenome | isolation source: seawater | place: Mediterranean Sea | collected 2009
AACTATTTTATTATTTCTAATTTCAATTTTAGCTTCTTTTTTTTTATTAAGGGCCAATGATTTAATGGCTTTTTATTTATCTATTGAACTGCAAACTTTATGCTTTTATCTTCTAATTATTTCAAAGAAACGGGATTTTATTTCGATTACTTCCGCTTTAAAATATTTTCTTTTAGGTACGGCTTTTTCTGCTATACTTTTATTTGGACTTTCAATAGTTTATACAACTTTAGGTACAACTACTTATGAAAAAATTTCTTTGTTGACATTTAGTTTAAATAATATCGAGAAGCATCAGATATTCTTTGATGCTTTTGCTTTTTCTGCTAATTTATATAATAAATACTTTCAATTTAAAATTGGTTGTTTTTTTATTTCAATTGCTTTTTTATTCAAATTAAATGCGTTTCCGTTTCATCTTTGGTCTCCTGATGTTTATGAGGGTACACCAAGGATTTTAACTGCTTTTTTTTTAATAATACCAAAATTCACAGTTATTATTTCTTTTGTACGTCTTTTATCAAATATTAACGTTGATTATTCTATGATTAATCTCGATAATATCTTTTTTTTACCTTGTAGCCTTTTTACTTTTGTTTTAGGAGTTTTTTTCACTATTACACAAACTCGGTTAAAAAGATTTCTTATTTTCAGCTCTATGGCGGATACAGGTTTTATGCTCTTAATCTTCTATTTCAGAGGTCCTGAGTTTTATCTGATCTTATTTTTTTATTTAATTGGTTATTCTATTATGGGCTTACTTGTTTGGATGATGCTAGTTTCTATAAGAAATAAAGCTGATTCTGAATCTTTTAAATCAATTCGCGATTTTACTGCTTTTGGGCAGGTAAACTCTAATTTAGGTTTAGGCTTAGGATTCACTTTTCTTTCATTTTTAGGTCTTCCTCCTTTTCTTGGTTTTATATTGAAATACTATTATTTTACTAGTGTTTTAACGTTTATCAATATAGGAGGTTCTTATAATAGTGAAGCTTTAGTGCCTTTCCATCTTTCAGAGACTATACCAATCGTATCTGATTACTCTAATGAAGAATTTATGTTTCTTTTTTTAAAATATGGTTTGCCAATTTCTTATTTAAAGATTTTTCTTGTTCTTATAGCGATTTTAAGTGCGTTAACTTGTGTTTATTATTTAAGAATTTTAAAAACATTATATTTTGATAAGCCTAAAAATAAAGAGATAGCTATCTTCTCACCTAAATTAAATAGAAGTAATGCTATTTTAATAGCTTTTAATTTTGTACTTGTTATATGCTTTTTTCCAAGCAATCCAAATACATTATTAGCTATTGCTGGTTTATTGAGTTCCTGTTTATTATAATTTTTATTTACAAAAATGAATCATATTTCAAATTACGAATCCTATTATATCTTATATATTTTTTTTATGAGTTTTTGTTTAGGTTTACTAATCCTTGGGTTTTCTTTTTTTTTTTTAGATCAAAAACCTGATTCTCAAAAACTTACAAGTTACGAATGCGGTTTCGTGCCTTATGATAACTCTAGACGTCCTTTTCTTATTAGATACTATATTTTGGCTCTTCTTTTCCTTGTGTTTGATATTGAAACGGTTCTTATTCTGCCCTGGCTTATTTCTACTTCAGCTGTTAGCGATTATAGTTTTTGGGTATTAATTGATTTTTTAACCGAGCTAGTTATTGGGCTTTACTTTTCTTGGCTTCGAGGTGCCCTTGATTGGGAATGATAAAAGAATAAAAAAGCTGATGAAATTTTTATTACTTCGTGAAAAAAGGCGACGGTATCTTTATTATTTGTTTGAAAGTAAGTATTTTGCTCTTAAGTTCATTATTGCTAATGAGCATCTTCCAATACATTTAAGATGGAATGCTAGTTTGCGCTTATTTAGTCATTTACGCAGGTTTTCTTTTGTTAAATTTAATAATAGATGCTTTTTAACTGGTCGTTCTAAAAGCTTCAATAAAGCTTTTAGATTATCTCGTATAAAAACGCGATCTTACGCATTAATGGGTAAATTACCATACTTAAAAAAAAGATAAAAAATTATTTTTTTGGAATATAGCCAAGTGGCAAGGCACTCGTTTTTGGCACGAGCATTCGGAGGTTCGAATCCTCTTATTCCATTCCTTAAATAAGGTAAGTGTAGCTCAGTGGTTAGAGTATTAGGTTGTGGCTCTAATGGCCGTGGGTTCAAATCCCATCATTTACCCATATAAAGATGTTAAAAATTTGAACATTTGTTACTAGTTTTGTAAGTTAATGCATTATCATTGTACTATTCAACTTTAAAGTGCAAAATGGAATTAAAAAAAAATATATCCATATGAATAAAATTTTTAAAATTTTGATTATTTTAAAAAACGCATCGATAGCTAATAAATCGTCTGCTTTTATTATTTATAATCGTCGATATTTAAAAGTTTTGAAAAAATTAACTATTGAAAATTTAATTTTAGGTTATAAAATTTTAAGAAATCTTAAAAAAATTATTGTTTTTTTAAGATTTTTAAATTTTGGCGGTTCTCCTTTTAATAAATTACAAATTATTGGCCATAATAGATTACCAATAGTTTTTTCATCTAAAAGTTTGTATAAACTTTTAGGGGGGTCTGGTCTTTATTTAATCTTTACGACAAAAGGAATTTTAACTCATCATGAATGTATTCGTTTTAATTTAGGCGGGGTTTGTTTTTGTCATATATTATAACAATAAAAAAGTAATGATAAAAAAATTAAAAATTGCAACTAAAAAAAATCTTTTTTTTAAAAAGGCGACCCTTTTTATACGTGGTCCTCTTGGAACGAATTATATCCAAGATATCAAATATTTAAGAAAAAAACCTTTTCTTTGTTTAAGCTTATTAAAAAATACTTTTCATGGTGTCTTTTTTGGCTATGTTTGCCGTTTAAAACTAGTTGGTTTAGGTTTTCGAGTTGAAACTTTTTCTCCGAATTTTTTTACTTTGAAATTAGGATTAAGTTATACAGTTAAAATAGGTATACCAAAAGGTATTTCGGTATCTTTTCCAAAAAAAGGTTTTATTTTAATTTCTAGTTTTGATTTTTCTAGATTAAAATCCTTTGTAGCTTTTTTACGAAATAAAAAAACCCCTGATGCTTACAAAGGTAAAGGTATTCTTTTTAAAAACGAAATTTTTAAATTAAAGGAAGGTAAAAAAAATTAATGAAAAAGCAAATTAATTTAAGTAAAAAAAAAATAAGTAGGCTAATATTTACTGAAAAATTAAATATTGGTCTTTCAATTAAAAAAACACATGTTTCTCAATATTCTTTCGTTTTATTGACCCGCAATAATCAATACACAATTTTAAATCCTTTTTTTTTTAAGCTTTCTTTTAGATTTTTTTTCAAATTTATAAAAGGTTTTTTTAAAAAAAAAGGATTAATTCTTGTTTTCTATAACTTCAATAATAATATTTTTTTACGCGAGCTTATTAATGTTAGTAAAAATTATATTACATTTTTAAAAGTGCAGAATGAGTCAGATTTTCAAAAAGGAAGAAATATTATCCAAAAAAAATACTATCAAAACCCTGTTATAATCTCTTTTTTTCTGTCTGCTAATCAATTGATTGATCTAAGAAAAGAGACAAAATACTTGCCTCTTCCTTTTATTTCTTTTACTGATCAAAAATCAAATTTTTTTTTGAGTGACCTTCAAATATTAGGGAATTTTAAAAATTCTTCTTTTCAATATATTTTGGTATCTGTACTTATTTTATACTTTTTAAAAAAAAAATGATTTTTCATAAAAATTCTTTAACTTTTAAAAGATATAAAATAAATTTTTTATATCGTTTTCCATCAAAAAAAAAAAAATTTTTTAAAAATCGAAAAATAAAAAACGTTAAAAAAAAAATTTTAAAAGTTTTCATTAAAAAACTTCGCAAAAATCAATTATTGAGAATTGTTACGATTATTAAATTAAAAAAATTATTTTTGGTTAAGAAAAAAAAAAAAAAGAAAGAAGAGGTATAAGTTTTTTTCACCTAGCATTAAATATTTAAATCAACAAAATGCCTACAGATTTAAATATTATCAAAAAAATAAACTTCAAAAGCTTAGGTATTTAAGGCTTTTTTTCAATTTCAACAAAAAGAAAAAATTGATTAATTTTTTCGAGAATAAAAAATTTGAATCAAAATATAATTGGCTTTTTTCAAAAAATTATTTTTTATTTTCTTTGTTAGAAAGAAGGTTAGACTTACTTATATACAGGGCAGGTTTTGTCTTTTCTCTTTATGAGGCACGACAATATATTTCCCATGGTTTTATTTGTTTGAATCTTGCTATTCTTAAAAATAATCTTTTTATTTTAAAAAGAGGAGATATTATTTCTTTAAATTTCAATTTGAGGAAGCGTCTTCGTTATAAAAAACTTTTTTTTTTTAATAAACGATTATTAAAAAGATCATTGATTTCTTATAAGCATTTTGAAGCTAATCATCTTACATTTAAAATTATTTTAATTGCTAACCTTGTTAATCGCAAACAATCAATGGTTTTTTTAAAAAAAAAGATTAACTTTACTTTATCTTTTATTTGATAAAAGATTATGAAGAGTAATTAGCTCAACGGTAGAGCAGTTCGCTTACAACGAGAAGGTTAGGGGTTCGAATCCACTATTACTTTATGGTAAAACACTTTTGTAAAATAAAAAGTTTGGTTTATTGTAGGATCTTATTCTTTTTGATTTTGCCATTCTTAAATTTTTTATTTGAGCGATAAAAGGCTGAGGTGTTTAATGTATTAGCCTATTGATGCTAATTTGTATCGTTGTTTCATTATCCAAAGGGTTTGAAATTTATTTTTTTTAATTTTGTTTTTAAGTAGAATTTTGTCATTTTTATAAAATATAATTTTAATAGTATCAAAATTTTTATTAATAATATTCCTATTATTGTTTCTAAAAATATGAGTGTTTTAGAGGCTTGTGATCTTTTAGGGATTAATATCCCAAGATTTTGTTATCATGAGCGCTTGAAAATTGCAGGAAATTGTAGAATGTGTTTAGTTGAGGTCGAAAATACACCTAAACCAATAGCTTCTTGTGCTTTTCCTGTATCAAATGATATGAAAATTTTTACTAATACACCTTTAGTACAGAAAGCCCGAGAAAATGTTTTAGAGTTTTTGTTAATAAATCATCCTTTAGATTGTCCGATATGTGACCAAGCTGGAGAATGCGATTTACAAGAACAAGTTTTATCTTTTGGGTCTGACAGATCTCGTTTTTTTTTTGAAAAAAGGGTTGTTTTAGATAAGCAATGTGGGCCCTTAATAAAAACGATAATGACTCGTTGTATTCATTGTACCCGATGTATTAGGTTTTTTCAAGATGTAGTAGGAGAGTCCTCTCTGGGGGTAACTTTGCGGGGTAGAGAGTCTGAAATTGGCACATACGTAGATACGTTTTTAGATTCTGAACTATCTGGTAATATAATAGATTTATGCCCTGTTGGTGCATTAACTTCTAAACCATATGCTTTTTCAGTTAGGCCTTGGGAGTTAAAAAAAAAAAAAACTATTGATGTTTCCGATGGTATAGGTTGTAATATTATTGTTAACTACAAAGAAAATGAAGTTTTACGTATAACACCTTCTAATAATGAAAATTTAAACGAGGAGTGGATTTCGGATAAAACAAGATTTTTTTTTGATGGTTTAAAAAGAAGGCGTTTGGAAACTCCATTTAAAAAAGTTTCCGAGGATTATTCAAAAATAAATTGGCAACAAGCCCTTAAAATATTTGATTTTAAATTACAAGAGTCTTTAAGGAATAATAAAAATATTTTAATAATCTGTGGTAAACATATGGACTTAGAATCGTCAATCATTCTTAAAAGTTTTATTAATAATTTTAATATTCCAATTATTTTAGAAGAGGGTTTTCATTTAGATAGTAACTTAATAATTAATACTAAATTATCAGTAACATTCCAACAAATTTTAAAATCTGATTTTTGTTTACTGTTAGGAACGAATCCAAAAATGGAAGCATCATTATTGAATGTTAGGCTACGTACAAGGTATTTACGTGGTAATTTTTCTATTGCTCGTTTTGGTTTACAAGAAAAGCTTCCTTATAAATCTTCTGGTTTAGGCATAACTACTAAGACTTTTTTAGCTTTTATAGAAGGAAAACATTCTTTTTGTGAGTATTTTTTAAATTCTTTCAAACCTGTTATTATAATTGGAGAGGGTATTTTAAACAGGCAAGATGGAATCTATATTATTTCGCTAATAAAAAGCTTATTAAATCAAAATTTACAAATTACAGAAGATTGGGTTGGGTTGGGTATTTTAACGACGTCTTCAAATTTTGTTGGTCGTTCTTCTTTAGGTATTCTTACAAATAATAGTTTTAATAATTTATCAGTTATTGATTTTTTTTTTTGTATGGGCCTTGATTCTTGTAATTTTTATTTAAAGCAGGTACCACTTAAGACTTTTTCAATAATTTCCACTGCATATGGTGATTCTTCTTTAACTAAAGCTAATTTAATATTGCCTAGCTCTTCTTTTATAGAGAAATCTTTTATTAATGTTAATATGGAAGGCCGCGTACAAAAAGGATCTAAAATTTTTGCTCCTTTTGCTTTATCTCGCCCGGATAAAGATATTTTAAAAGCTTTTTTATTTATAAATAAAAAATCTATTTTTTCTTCATTTTTGGGCAGCTATTCTTTTTATTCGTCTTTTTTAAATATAAACTTCAATAGTAATGTTTTTACGAAAAAAATATTATTAATTGAGAATAAAAAGTATTTAAAAATATTTAAAACTTCTTTCAAAGGTGTCATTTTTGATTTTTTTAAAACAAATTCTATAACAAAAAATTCTAAAATTTTATCTAAATGTTCTTTTATTGCACATAAACAATTTAAAAATTTTAAATAGATTTTATTTATTATGGTTCTGTTAAAAATTATTATTATCATTTTATTCGTATTGATCTCTGTTGCTTATCTTACTCTTCTTGAAAGAAAACTTATGGGCTCGATGCAGAGGCGTCGAGGTCCAAATGTTATCGGTTATAAAGGGTTATTGCAACCATTAGCTGATGGGTTAAAACTGTTTACGAAAGAGACTATTTTACCGAGTACTGCAGATGGAATTTTTTTCTTATTGGCACCTATCATAGTTTTTTTATTAAGTTTAATAGGTTGGGCTGCTATTCCGTTTAGTTATGGGCAGAATACAGCCAATATTAATTTAGGTATACTTTATTTATTTGCTATTTCTGCACTAAATATTTATGGTATTTTGTTAGCGGGATGGACAAGTAATTCAAAGTATGCTTTTTTAGGGGCTACACGTTCCATTGCGCAAATGATTTCTTATGAAATTTCTATAGGTCTTATAATCTCAAATATTGCTTTATTGTCCAAATCTTTTAATTTATATGCGGTTATAATGTCCCAGTCATCCTGTTGGTTTATCTTTATATTATTTCCTGTATTTTTGATGTTTTTTGTTTCAGGTTTAGCTGAAACAAATAGGCATCCTTTTGATTTACCTGAAGCTGAAGCTGAATTAGTTTCTGGTTATAATGTGGAATATTCTGGAATGAGTTTTGCTTTATTTTTTTTAGGGGAGTATGCGAATATGATTTTAATGAGTTCTTTTACAGTTATCTTATTTCTAGGTGGGTGGTTGCCCCCTATATCTAATTTGGCATTTCTCCCTCTTTTTCCTAACACAGCTTATTGGTTACTTTTTTTTAAAGATTTTGAAGAGTCTATAAATTATATTTATATTTTTTGTTTCTCTTCAAAAATTCTTTTCTTTATTTTTTTATTTTGTATGATTAGAGCAGCAGTTCCTCGATATCGCTATGATCAATTAATGTATTTAGGATGGAAAACCTTTTTACCTTTAGCCATTATTTTTTTGTTTTTGACTGCTTCTTTTTTGGTAAATCCTATTTATATCATTTAGATTAACTATGAAAATGTATTCTATAAAAATTTTTGTATCTTCTTTTAATTTAATAAGTATTCAAAAGGTCAAACAGCAGATACTCGTTGGAAGACAACAAAAAAGTGTTTTTGTCGTTTTACCTAATAAAAATAAAAAATTTATTTTTTTAAAGTCCCCTCATGTTAACAGTAAAGCGAAAGAAGCTTTTTATCTTCGCGAATATAATCGATATATAAAAATTAACATCTCTTTTAAAGATTTAGTATCTCTTTTAAGGTTATTACCAAATGATATTTGTTGTAAAGTTATATTTTCGGAAAATGACGCAGCTCGGTAGCGTGCCTGTTTTGGGAACAGGAAGTCGTGTGTTCAAATCACACTTTTCCGTTATTCTAATATTATAAAATTTAAAAAAATTATGCAAAAAGATATAAAAAAGTTTCAAATTAAAGATATTAATAGACAGCGACATTCTTTTCATTTGGTTGATAATAGCCCATGGCCATTTATCGGAGCTTTAGGTGCCTTTTTTTTAACATCTGGGGTTGTTACTTTCTCCTCTTATCGTATTTCTGGTTCAACCCTTTTAACATTAGGCTTTATTTCAATTTTAATTTCAATGTATAAATGGTGGTCCGATATCATTCGTGAAGGTTATTCTGAAGGACAACATACGCTGAAAGTTCAACGTGGTTTAAGATTAGGTTTTATTCTTTTTGTTGTCTCAGAAGTTATGTTTTTTTTTGGTTTTTTTTGGTGTTTTATTGATGCTGGTATAAAACCTAGTTTCTCTATTGGTTGTAGTTGGCCACCTAGTGCATTAGGTTTTGTTGACCCTTGGAATATACCATTAGCTAATACTTGTATTCTTTTAGCTTCAGGTGGAGCTATAACGTGGTCACATCATTGGCTTATCGAGGGCAATACTCGTCGTGCTTCTTTAGGGATTGCACTAGCTATCTTTTTAGCTATTGTTTTTACTTCTTTACAAGTATATGAATATATTTATTCTACTTTTTCGATATCTGATGGAATTTTTTCTTCTGCTTTTTTCTTAGCTACTGGATTTCATGGATTTCATGTTTTTGTTGGTACTTGTTTTTTAACAGTTTGCTTTTTTAGAATAAACTTAAAACATTTTTCTTTATTGCATCATATTGGTATCGAAGCAGCTTTTTGGTATTGGCATTTTGTTGATATTGTTTGGTTATATCTTTTTTTACTTGTTTATTGGTGGCCATCCCCAGTTTCTGTTCATCATTAAGTTTATTAACAATCTAAACATATTTTAAAGTGTAAATACTTTTCATGGGGGAAATAGCTCAGTGGTTAGAGTATTGGCCTGTCACGCCAAGGGTCGCGGGTTCGAACCCCGTTTTTCTCGTTTTAAAAACAGTAAATCAATTTTTTTTTTATCGGTCAGTTTAGATTTGCTTAATACATCTTTTGTTTTAACCAGAATGGTGGAATTTGGTAGACACGCTAGGTTTAGGTTCTAGTTTTTTAAAAAGTAAGGGTTCAAATCCCTTTTCTGGTAATTTGCTCAATTTAGAGCTTATTCTACCCTATTGTTTGGGAGATACGGGTCATTGCTTGACCCGTATTGTAAATTTTTTTTAAAAAAATATAAAAATAGAAGATTATGAAAATTATAATTGATTTTATAAAACAAATTGTGAACATAATAGTTTACGTTATTCGTCTTTTTTTAATCATAAAACATTTTCCTAAATTTTTACGATGGATATTCTTTGGATTAAAGCGAAAATTACTCAATATCTACGCAATTATTTCGCCTTGGTTCTCGCTTTTTATAAGCTTGGTATTTTTATTTTTATTTTATCCTAAAAATGCTGTTTTATTCCTTTTAACTTTTTACATTTTATTTTATTTATCAACAAATGTTTTAAACGCTTCTTTATCTTTATTACTTTTTTATATTCTTGTTGGTACTTTTATTTTTCTAAATGGTTGTGATTATTTAGGGTTGTTTATTATTACTGTCTATGCGGGCGCTCTTGCTGTTTTACTTGTTTTTGTTATGATGTTGGTTGATTTGACAAACAAAACAACCCCTTCTTTTTATTCAGTAGTAAATTCGTATATTCCTTACATTATTAGCCATTTATTATTTTCTTTAATAAGCCCCAGTGTATTTCGCACAATTTCTTTATATCGAAGATATCTTTATATTTCCTTTTTTTTTTTAATTTTTTTTTTTCTCAATTTGGAAATTTTATATGATAAAGAAAGCATCCCTTCTGATATTATTCACCTTAGCTTTTTCTGTCGTTTAATTTTTGAACAAGTTTGCATAAGTGCTTATCCTTATCTTAGAGATTGTTATTTTTATGTCTCTTCAATTGATCAAAGTCACTATGATTTTAGTTATATAACCGAATTATCTGATTCTTCTGCAATAAGCATTTTAGATAAGGTTAATTTATCTACCAATCTAGAAAGCATTGGTGATGCATTATACGTTTACCATAGTGTTAATTTATTAGTACTTGGACTAGTACTTTTTACTGCAATTATTGGTACTTTATATTTAGTATTGGATATTAACTGTCACCCTTTAAGCCAGAATTTATCTAAACAGATTTCAAAAGGGTCTAAAACTATTCGTATTTTAAGAAACTAATTACGTTAATTTTTTTTAGTGCTTTTAAGGTACGTTTTACAGTTAGTTTCTATTCTGTTATCTTTTAAGTTGAAAATTAAAATAGTTAAGTAATTAAAATAAATAAGAGTAATTATATCTTTTAATATATATATAAATACATAGATAAAGTAAAAAAATAAAAAGTTAAACCAAAAAATTAATAATATGAGCTTTGTAATCTTTTCAAGAAAATATTCATCTATTGACAAAAGAAGCGCTCAGACTTTTGTCACATCTATAACTCAGTATTTAGTCAAACTATTACCTCTTTTTTCTCCAGTTACTCAGTCTTTTAACAATAAAGAAAAAACTTTATGTTTTAATGTCTCTCCGAATGATCTCTTTTTTTGTCTGAAGGTATTAAAATTAAATACGAACACTCAGTTTTCTAGTTTAACTTTTATTTCTGGTGTTGACTATCCTTTTCGCCATAGACGTTTTGAAATTGTTTATGACTTATTGAGCGTTCGTTTTAATAAACGATTACGTTTAAAAACATTCATTGACGAAATCACCCCACTAACAAGTTGTTTCATTATTTACCCTTCTTCTACTTGGTGGGAACGAGAAATTTGGGACATGTTTGGTGTTTTTTTTTTAAATAATGTCAATATGAGGCGTCTTTTAACTGATTACGGTTTTGACGGGCACCCTCTAAGAAAAGATTTCCCACTTAGCGGGTTTGTTGAAGCGCGCTTTAATTTCAAATTAAAGCGTGTTTGTTATTCTCCATTGGAGCATGCTCAAGAGTTTCGCGTTTTTGATTTTTCTACG
>MDTB01005424.1_pt1 | contig 11382 bp, 12 predicted proteins | sample 811161 | NCBI WGS metagenome assembly MDTB01 (sample SAMN05326650, study PRJNA326480) | marine metagenome | isolation source: seawater | place: Mediterranean Sea | collected 2009
AAAATATTAATGAATTTAAAAGTATTTACACTAATTAAAATAAAATAAGGATTATCAGAGGAAAAAATTGAATTATATTCTTTTTAATTTAGGAAAAATGCCTGATTACTTTAAAGAAACCGTTAATACGATACTTTCAGTAGATAAAAATGCAAATGTATATGTCGGATGTGACGAAAACATTGACCTTCAAAATTGTAATGTTGTAAATATAAATGAATTAAACTCATCTGAAAGTAATTATCTTGATAAGAATAATTTTTACAAGGGAACAAACTATGAGGCAAACCCTCTGTGGTTAAGATCTTTAAAAAGAATATTCTATCTAAATTTAATTGCCGAAAATTATAATTTAAAGAATTTCGTACATTTCGACAATGATGTTCTAATTTATGAGCCTTTTGAAAAGATTTCTGATTGTTTTGTGGATAATAAGATCAATATCACCAGACATACAATAAACCAATTAATCTTTGGCTACTCATTTTTTCCAGATATTTCTCTTTCAAGAAAATTATCATCAGAAATTTATAAAATTTTAGTAAATATTGACGAGCATATAATCAATAATAATAATATTCCATTAAATGAAATGGATATGCTAGGAATAATCCATAAATCTGATAAAAATTTTTTTAGTCCATTACCTTCGCTTCCTTATGATAATTCAAATTTTATTTTTGATCCTGCATCATATGGACAATACATTAGTGGCACCCATCAAAAACCAAGAAAATTTTATCATTTCCGAGTTAAGGAAAGTCATCATATAGTTGGTGCTGAAATAATTTCTAAACGAATAAAACCAAGTTTTAAAAACAATTTACCAACTATTCAATATAATGGTCAGATCAAAAAAATTGTCAATTTACATATTCATTCAAAACAATTAAAAAAATATTTACCAAAAAATTACAAGAATTATATAAAGTAGAAAGTTATGATTTACTTTATAAGTTTTGCAACTGATGAAAACTACAAAAAGCTTTCTGATGACGTTTTGGGTGGTTTAAATAAAATTTATCCAAATTCAGAGTTAAGAGTATTTTCTAAAGAGGATTTAACTCCAGAAATAATTGAATATTGTGAAAAATATAAACATGGATATGGATATTTTATTTGGAAACCATTTTTGATTAGTAATATAGTTAATGACATACCAGAAGGCGATATTGTTTTTTACATTGATGGTAGGACAGGGTTAACAAACAAAAATATTTTCAAAATAAGAAATAAATTATTTAAAATTTCATGGATTAATAAATTTTTAAATTCGGAAAAATTTGACCTTGTGGCTTGGAAAATGAGTCACAATATTGAAGAGACTTGGACTACCGGTGATTTATTAAGCTTGTTAAATGTAATGGATAATAAAGAAATCACCAATTCAGGCCAATTTTCTGCAACATTTTTTGGTATTAGAGTTAGTGACAAAACAAAAACTTTTGTTAAGGATTGGTATGACATTATGTCAAATAATTTAGATTTTTCGAGAGATGAACCTAGTTTAAGCAATAATTCAAAATCTTTTATACAAAATCGATATGATCAAAGTTTTTTATCAATATTGATAAAACAAAATTTTTTGAATCTAAACATCTTAGAATTGACTAATGATGAAATATTCAATAAACAAACCTTAATTCCACATATGAAAAAACATCCAACCAAATGAAAATATTGGTTGATATTTTTGGTGGTTTTGGAAACCAACTTTTTCAGATAGGACTTGCTTTGCATCTTAAAAAGAAAAATTATAATCCAATGTTGTATACGTTTAGTTCAAAAAAATCTATAGGCCACAATGTCTTCTTTATTGACGAAAAATATTTTGGGCTAGGAAAATTATCAGAATCTGAAGAAAAAAAAATTGGAAAAATTAAATCATATAGCTACTTGAACAAAAAACTATTCCAAATTATTGGTGAGGATAATATATCTTCAATTAAAAATGGAGATTGGGTAAAAGACATTAAATCTAATTTTTCAACTATAAGTTTTAACGGTTTTTGGCAAGACAGAATGTTTGTTGACGAAAATATAGAAGATATTAAAAAAGGATTACTTCAGTTCGATTCTTTTGAAAATGCCATAGATAAACAAAAAAAGAAAGGCTCTACTGTAATACATGTAAGGCGTGGTGATCATCAGCAATATCTTCCTTTTCAATATTATCTAGACTCTATTTCCAAAGCTTCTCAGATGATTAGTAATTTTCATTATGAAATTATTACTGATGATTATGAATGGGTAAAATCAAAAAAAAGAATTTACTTATGCAGAAAAAATACATTTTCCAAATAAAAGTGATAATGTCATGGAAAACACGATTAAAAATTTTTCAAAAATGATTGAATTTGAGAATTTTATAATTAGTAATAGTACATATAGTTGGTGGGCGGCAAGATTAGGACAAAATGAAAATAGTAATATTTATTACCCATGGCCCTATTGGGAAGGTAAAAATCTAGATTTATTTTATGAAAAATGGACAAAAGTTAATCGATGAGAAAAATATAAATTATTTTATTGAACATGAAATTCTGATTTTTTGGAATTTATTCTATCTTTCCAGAAATCAAAAAAAACATATTTTCTTGGATCATTTGATTTATTAAGAATTTTTTTATCTAGGTATGTTGTTATATCTGGATTGTTTAGCTCACCCCAGTCCTCCAACAGTACTGCAGGAATTCCTATATTTATAAAATTTAGATTGACTGTGTTTTTCTTTAATATTGGTATGCCTCCAAAAAATAATGTTTCCCACAACCTATGAGATTCAAAATAGTTTCCATCTGGACATAAATTAAATTTATATTGAGATAAACATCTCAGATATTCTTTGTTATCGGTAAAATTTTTGACATCAATTAAATTATGAGTTTTTGCGATTTTTAATAAAGGTACTCTTTCACCTTTATTTGTTCCTTCTTTAAAAGAGCAAAGAATGTTATTACTTTTTTTTAAATTTGATGATAGTTTATAAGTTTTGATGAAATTGCTTACAATACCATTTGATAAATATCTTAAATTCTCAAATCCAGCAGGAAGAGGTGATATATTTTTATTCATTTCCACATTTAATTTCATAGCAAACCAATGTTTTATCTTTTCATCGATGTAATTCAAATCACTAAGTTCAATTGGAAGATCTGAATTATGAGTAATTAAAAAATATTTAGCGTTTATCTGATTGTGATATTGTTCAAAAAAAATATCTTTTAAGTCAGTGCTTAAAAACACAATATCATCATCTTTTACTTTTTTTGGATTAAGTTTCTTTGTTTCGTCAAAAATATGATCAGAAAATTTTCTAAATGTATCTCCAGACGCTAAAGGGTAGCTGGAAAGTCTTAAAAAAGATTTATTTTTATTTAATGAATAGAAAGTTAATTTTCTATATATATGTTTTTTCGGTTTTAATATGAATCTAAATTGAATTTTTTTGAATAATTTTATTAGGAATTTAACTAATTTCATTGAATTTAATTATAAACCTAAAGTGTTATCATTCGAATGTGAAAAGTCAAAAGTTAAATAAATGAAATTATTAATTCTTGTTGCTAATTCAAATTTCTATCCTTCAAATATCATGATTCCATTCTTGAGGAAAACATGGGGTAATGACGATAGAGTGAAAGTTATATATTACCAGGGAGGTTCTGAAGAAAATTACTTAGATGGTGACAAATTATATTTAAATGCTGGGACTTCGTTAGATGATACATGTGAAAAGCTACTGGCTGCTTTAGAATGGATTAATAAAAATGAGCAATTTGATATTATTTTTCGAGCAACAACTACAACATACTTAGATATTGGTAATATTTTAAAATTTTTATATCAAAATAAATCAGAAAATTTATATGCAGGAATTCTCGACTATTATCCTCCTATTGCAGATGATAAAATTAAAAAATCTAGATTTTTATCGGGTGCAGGATATTTTATTTCAAAGGATATAGTTAGTTTACTTTTATTAAATCAATCAAAAATTGACAAGAATCTATGGGATGATGTTGCTGTAGGAAAATTTCTAATTGAAGATAAGAATATTTTACATACAAAGGGTTATCGACAAGATTTTTATGATGGGTATCCTTTGACGAAAGACATAGACATCAAAAATTATCATTATAGGTTTTCAAGTGGTAAAAAGTTTTATCCTAGATATTTAGAGATAATTACATTACTCTCTTTGCATTTTAGAACTAATTTAATTAAGCATAATAGAAAAGTTGCAATTGCAACCTTTTTACTATTTGATTTAATATTTTATTTAGTATATGAAATTTCTAAAATTCTTAATCCTTTGTATATATCTCAATTACTTAAAAATTTAAATAGATTAAAAAATAAACTTATTGTTTCCATAATTAAATCAAACAAATATACTTTAAATTTTTTTAGAAAATTAAAAAGATTTTCAAATTTTGAAAACTTTAAATAATTTATTTAATTAATTCAAAATTTGTTTTCGTGGTTATATCTATTATTTTCCTTATTGAAGCGATATTAATAGGAGTGATTTTTCTCATATTGCTTATAAAGTAATCCTCATCACTTATGTAGTTTGATAATTTGTTGTCTTTTTCAAACTTTACTTTTAAGTCAACATTAAATATTTGACTGACAATCTTTGCTAAATCGTTAATAGACATATTGATGGTTTTTGCATCGTATGTTTTGTTGACAGAATTTTCAAATGAAAAATTGATTACATCTTCAAAATTTACATAAGATCTTGTTGCATCTCCATTACTTATAAGAATTTCTTCACCGTTTTGTCCACTTTTTATGAAAGATGTAAGTGCATAATCTTTGGATAAATCATAAAATGGAGCAATTACAGAAAAAAATCTACAAACTTCAAGAGTAATTTGCATATCATCACAAAATTTTTTTAATTTTTTTTCTTGTTCTTTTTTATAATGTGAGTAAATATTGTATTTACTATTCGTTTGAAAACTTACTACACCACTAGATGCGAGAAAAACTTTGTGAACTAAATTATTTTTTAAAAAAATTTCTATTTCATTCATCATTTTATCAAACTCAACTTTTAACTTTTTTTTATTTTTTAACTTATCCATAGGAAATCCAAAGACATATAAAATATTAATTTCTTGATTTTGAATTTTTGAAAATTCATTGTTATCAATTAATGGGTACGTTTTATTTTCAAATATTATTTTGCTGTAGTTATTTGATGTAAGTATGAAGTTCTCTAGATCTTTTTCGCGAAAAAAATATAGAGCTGCTCTCCCTAACCAACCACTTGAACCATGGATAGCTATATTTTTCATAAAGATATTATATGTTACGAAATAGAGTTTAATTTCGAATTAAAAATTAATTTTTCCCAATTTTTGAATTTAACAAAATAAGTCAAATCGTTTTTATTTATTTTTTCTTTATAGAGCGCTTTCAATTCAACTTCTTTAAAGTTATTTAAATCTGTCCACTTATCTAAATATAAAGCAGGGATTTTAAGTTTTTCTAAGTTTGATGTAAATTCCGACCTAACCACAATTGGTAAAGTATTAAGCAATAATGATTCCCAAAACCTATGAGTATCAAGTCCATTACCTGGTGGACATATATTGAACATAGATTCTGATAAAGTTTTTTTATATGAATCCGTGTTTTTAAAATTTTGGGAAATAATCATTTTATTGTTTTTTAGAGCTTTATTAACTTCAAGACGAGAAATATTTGTGTTTTCATTAAAAGATGAAAGAACTAAATATTTTTTCTTACTATTTCTATATTTTTTAAAATGATAAATAAATCCATTTTTAAGATATCTTCGATTTTCAAGCCCAATTGGTAATAATGAAAAGTTTTCATCTATTTTAAAATTAATATTTTGAGCAAACCAATGTATTATTTTTTCATCTAAATATTTTTTATTTTCTGAGTCAAAAGATAAATCTGAATTATGAGTCAATAAAACATATCTACTATTTATTTTCTGATGAAAAAATTTAAAAAAAGTTTCCATCAAATCAGCCTTGAGAAATATGATATCTCCATTCTTAACCATATCTGGATAAAAACCTTTTGTTTCGTCAAATACATGATCTGCTAATTTTCTGAATGTGTCTCCAGTTATAAACGGTTTACTCGTAGGTCGAAAAATTCTAGGAAATACGTTTATTGAATAATTTAGAATCTTGCTCTTAATTTTTCTAAGTCTATAGAGTAACAAATTTTTAATTCTGAAATATATCTTATAAATAATCGAAGTCTTAAATTTAATATTCACTTTCATTTGTTCAAAATATTTATAATCCCATCTTCAATTTCATAGATATTATCAGCATATTGAAATTCTTCAGGTTTATGTGTGATGTTTATGATTGTATTTTTTAACTTTCTAAGTTCATTACCAATATTAATTATGCTTTTTTTATCTAGATTAGATGTTGATTCATCTAAGAATAAAATATCTGATTTTAATAAAATAGCTCTTATAAATGACAATTTTTGCATTTGACCAGAAGATAAAATTTTTGAATTTATTTTCTTGTCAAGATTTATATTTTCTTCAGAATCAAAGATATTAAATTGCTCAATCAATTTAATAATTTTCTCATTATCCACGTTTCCATTAACTCCATAAAGTAAATTATTCTTTAACGTATCATCAAAAATTAACGGGACGGGTCCAACATACCCAAATTTGTTTGTAGACACCATGATTTCGCCGGAGTTTGGTTTATAAATCCCAGCCATTAATCCAATTAAAGTACTTTTACCTGAACCATTGTGACCAATAATTAAATTATGCGTTCCTTTTTTAATGCTTAGATTTAAATTATTTAAAATTTGTTTATCGTGACCTTGATATGAGAATGAAATATTTTTTAATTTAATTACTTCATTATCATCACTCAAAGATTCCTGAAAAACACCATCTTTTTTCTGAAAATTTTCTTCAAGGCCTTCTAAATATGTTTTAACGAATACTGACTTTGCAATTAGGTTTCCATATGTGGTGACAGCTTGACTAAGATACTGGACCCCTCTGATTATGAGAAATATAATTTCTAAACTAACTGGAAAATTAAATATATTTTGAACAAGAATAATGGCAATTAAAAATGTAATTGTAAATGTGAAAACATTATGAGAGACAAATCCTAATTGAGTATTTCTTATACTCGTTTTTTCTGCAAAATCTACAGAATTTGAAAATCTTTGATACTCTTCATTTTCTTTACTTAATAACTTAATCAAATAAAAATTGCTCAGTATTCTTTCTTGATCATCATCAAGTTCATAAGAAATAATTCTTGATTCTTCAGCATTCTTCCTAATTTTTAAAATGAGTATATTTGCTGGTTTATAGAAGATTAATCCTATAAGCATCAAAGATAAAGCTACATAAAAATTTAAATATGCAATTGTAAAAAAGAAAACTAAGATTTGTGAAAGTAATCCTGCGACACCACTAAAAACTCTGTAAATTTCGCTAATTTGATTAGATTCACTACTCACTTTGTAATTCATGTATGCGTATGAATAATTTTCTTTCTCAAAAAGTCTTTTCAATGCTTCTTTTTTAAGAGACGAAAGAGTCGAATTTTGTAAAATTGCCAAATTTAATGTATCTAGATAATTTAATCCTAAACGTAGCAAGATAATTATTGGTAATAGATTTTTAACTTTTTCAATTTCTAGGTACTCAAACACTTCATTATCAGGAAGTATTCCTGTAATAATATATGAAATTATAAGAAAAATAACGATTTCAAATCCAGCATTAAGATTTCTTAATGCAAATGAAATAAATATTCTCAATTTTTTTCTTTTGAACTTAATTGTTCTTGATAAGTAAGAAAATCTTCTCAGCCTATTTATGGTATTTCTAAATCCTTTAATCATGAAATTAATTGAGTGTTTTTGGTTTCGTTTATTTTTGACATTATTTTTAATCTAATAGAAATTCAACAATATCTATATATTTTTTTAATTATGAGATATAAAATCTTAATTTAGTGACAATATAAAAAAAGATTTATCTTTTTAAATTAAGATATGAAGGTTTTTCATTATATAAAAATTCCTTAATATCAATTTCTTCTGAAGATTCAGGTTTAAAAATATGAATATTGGTAAAATTTGATAGCATTATTTCATCATCTGTTGCAAAATGAGAAAATCCCAAACTTCCATAATCTTCATCGCGTCCGCTTCCAACAATTTTTATTGGCAAATTTTCTTTATTAACAAGGTTTCTGATGAATTCATAGGGTCTGTATAAGATGAATGGGGTTATCGAATACACTATAGGTATTTTTTTATCCATTGCCAAACCTGAAGCCATACCGATCATCAACTGCTCTGAGGCACCTGGATTTATATACCTATCATGAAACTCATTTTTAAATTCATCAAAAACTCCATACCCAACATCTCCTACAATAAGAAAAATATCATTATTTATTTTCATTTCTTCAAAAAGCATTTTTGCAAACATATTTCTCATATTGATTCAATAGCTTTCAAGTACTGTTCTTCGGATAAATTATCATAATGTGCTGAAAGTCCTGAAAGTCCAAATCTTTCAACAGAAGTTTTTACGAAAATTATTTTTGAATAAAAGGACTTTAATCTTTTTTCTAAATAGTCAAGATCTACTGAATCATATGCTGCCCAACCATTAGCGTTTACATATATATGGATATTTTCGATATTATTTTGTTCTATAAATGCTAACGACTCCCATACAGACCCCTCAGAACATTCTCCATCTGATATTACACAGTAAACTTGTCTATTTTTATTTGATAAAGCTCTTCCAACAGCAACTGTAATTCCCATCCCTAAACTACCAGTAGAGCAGTGAACTTTCATTAGTTCATTTCTTGATGGATGTTCACCAAGTTCACTTAATAAATTTTCAGCATCAAAACCAAAATACTTTTCTAAAACTACATAAAGTGCAACTGAGGCATGACCATTTGATAAGATAAAAATATCATCTTCATCCATTTTATCGTAAATATTATCAATTATGCCTAAACAAGAAAAGTAACTTCCAAGATGATGGAGCTGTTTTTCGTAAGCTATGTCCAGCAATCTTCTAAGCAGTACAACATCTTCTTTCATGATTAACCTTGTGTTTTACTTCTTACAAATTGATGAATTGACTCAATCATATAATCAATCATTTCATTATTTAAGCCAGGAAAAACTCCCAACCAGAAGGTTCCCAACGCTACTTCATCAGAGTTTGAAAGACTACCCACTTCACGATGTTCTATATTTTGATATGCTGGTTGCCATAAAATATTTCCTCCAAATAAAAATCTGGAAGCTATTTTTTGTTCATCTAGGAATTCGATTAATTCTGGTCTTGAGAAGGGAGCTGAAGTTTTTACCGTCAATGCAAATCCAAACCAACTTGGTTCTGAATTTTTTTCAACTTCTGGAAGAATGAAAAATTCTTCAAGGTTGCTTAGTCCATCATAAAGACGTTGCCAGTTCGATTTTCGTTTTGCAATAAATCCATCAAGTTTGTCTATCTGTGCAGTTCCTATAGATGCTTGAAGGTCAGTTAATTTTAGATTGTATCCAATATGAGAATACGTATACTTATGATCATACCCGTAAGGTAAACCTCCAAGTTTCCAATCATATCTTCTATTACAAGTATTATCATTTCCTGGTGCACACCAGCAATCTCTTCCCCAATCTCTTAGAGATTCTAATATTTTTTTAAATGACCCACTTTTTGTAATTACTGATCCACCTTCTCCCATTGTTATATGATGTGCAGGATAAAAACTAAAAGTTCCCATATCACCAAAAGTGCCAGTTAATTGTCCATCATATTTTGATCCAAGTGCATCACAAGAATCTTCAATTAAAAAAAGATTGTTATCTTCACAAAATTTTTTTATTATTTCCAGATTAAAAGGATTTCCCAGAGTGTGAGCTAACATAACGGCCTTTGTCTTATTTGACAAAGCATCCTCTAAATTATCTGTATTTATATTGTATGTACCAAGATTACAATCTAAAAATACTGGAACACATCCGTTTTGTATTATTGGATTTATTGTAGTTGGAAAACCTGAAGCTACAGTAATTACCTCATCACCTTTTTTAATAGCTTTGTCTTTAAGTTTATGAGATGTTAGAGATGTAAATGCCAAAAGGTTTGCAGATGAACCAGAATTTACTGGAATTGTATGATTCACATTAAGAAATGTAGAAAACTTTTCTTCAAATAAATCCGTAAACCTTCCTTCTGTCAGCCAGAAGTCAAGAGAGGCATCGATTAAGGCTTCAATATCGGTATGATCAAAACTTTTCCCGCTAACAGGGACAGTAGATACCCCAGGTACAAATTTATTTTCAGGAAACTCTTCTTCATAATGGTCTTTAATAAGGTCTATTATTTTTTTTCTAACTGACATGTTTATATATACATAATAGTAACTACTTTAAGCAGGTTTACTAAATCAATCTTTGTATCCAAAATATTAATTTGATACTAACATTTACCTTAATAACCCGTATAGGAATACCTTATGAAAACAATAATTCTCGCAGGTGGCTTAGGAAGTAGAATGAGAGAAGAAACCGAGTTCAAACCTAAGCCAATGGTTGAAATTGGAGGAAAACCTGTTATCTGGCATATTATAAAAAACTATATTCATCAAGGCCACAATGATTTTATCATTTGTATGGGTTACAAAAAAGAACAAATAATAAATTATTTTACAAACTATTTACCTTACAATTCTGATATAAAAATCGATCTCAACAAAAATAAAATTCTCACTTTAAACAAAACAAATGATGATTTAATTAATGCAAAAATAACACTTGCTGATACAGGATTAAATTCAGATACAGGTGAAAGAATTAGAAGAATTAAAGAACATATAAATAAAAATGAAACTTTTATGATGACATATGGTGATGGACTTGCCAATATAAATTTAGAAGACTTAGTAAAATTCCATGAAAACCATAATGGAGTTGCAACTTTTACAATTACTCAACCTCAATCCCGATTTGGTATAGTTGAAACAAATCCAAAAAATCTTGTTACAAGTTTTAGTGAGAAAGGAAAAATTCAAAATAAAATTAATTGTGGATTTATGGTTTTAGATTATGAAGTTTTTGATTACATTGAAGAAAACGATAATTTTGAAACGCAAAGTTTAAAGAGAATTATAGAAGATAATAAGCTTTATGCATTTGATCATGATGGTTACTTTCAGCCTATGGACACTTATCGAGAATATAAATCATTAAATCACTTATGGGAAAATGGAAAAGCTCCCTGGAAAACTTGGAATGGTTAATAAAAATTTCTGGTCAAAAAAAAATATATTAATTACTGGGTCATCCGGTTTA